>JAAOEI010000019.1_pt1 | contig 53477 bp, 67 predicted proteins | sample 7059261 | NCBI WGS metagenome assembly JAAOEI01 (sample SAMN14008812, study PRJNA610033) | viral metagenome | isolation source: viral particles filtered from seawater | place: China: Hangzhou Bay, Yangshan Deep Water Harbour | collected 2017-10-31 | reverse complement strand
ACTACTAGGGGATAATATGTCAAATATGTACAAAGAAATAGAGGTTAAGTCAGTAATAACTGACAAACTAATAGACTATATATCCCACGCTAAGGATGAATTTTGGGTCGATTATTACAATTTCAAGGCTTTATTAATACCGGTTACGATCCTAGCAAGCGACCCGTTATTCGAGGTTCTGGCAACTAAATACAAGTTTCACGCTGGAGTGCTACGCATGGACCCCTACACTTGCTATAACTGGCATACAGACACTAATAGACAAGTGACTATTAATATGCACCTTAAAGATAATGGGGATAGCCAGTGTATATTTTTGGATGGGGAGCCAAGAGTTACAAGTAAATTTAAAGAATTAAAGTACGAACCTAATACCTATTACATATTTAATACTACAATACCCCACATGGTGGTGAACAACTCGGGCTATAGATACATACTAAGTATTGAATTTTTAGGTGAGTCCAGTTGTTTAACTTTTGAGCAATTATGCGCAGACTTTGAGGTGTAACTTATGGCAATTGATAAAGCATTGAACCAGCTTCCGCTTGGACTAACAGAAAACGATTTGAAGGTTGCCCAAAGTGTGCAGCCAGATATTGAGATCGAAATAGAAGATCCAGAAGCCGTACGGATTGGTGTGGACGGTATGGAGATTGAGTTTGAGAAAGACGGTGAAGAAGACGACGAGTTTAATGACAACCTAGCTGAGTACATGGGCGATGGTGAGTTACAGTCTTTAGCCAGTGACTTAATAAGCGATTATGACGATGATGTGTCATCCCGCAAAGATTGGATACAAACCTATGTAGACGGACTAGAACTACTAGGTATGAAAATCGAAGAACGTGCAGAACCATGGGAAGGTGCATGTGGCGTGTACCACCCACTATTAAGCGAAGCACTGGTCAAGTTCCAAGCCGAGACTATGATGGCTACGTTCCCAGCTATGGGTCCTGTCAAAACCATAGTTATAGGCAAAGAAACGCAGGATAAGAAAGAAGCAGCCGAGCGCGTGCAAGAAGATATGAATCATCAGTTGATGGACGTGATGAAAGAGTATCGCCCTGAGCATGAGCGCATGTTGTGGGGCTTGGGCCTATCAGGCAATGCGTTCAAAAAGGTTTACTACGATCCGCACTTACAAAGACAAGTTTCTATGTATGTACCAGCGGAAGACATCGTGGTGCCATATGGCGCAAGTGACTTGGAATCTGCAGAACGTGTGACCCATGTGATGCGCAAGACTGAGAACGAGCTGACACGGCTACAAGTGTCTGGGTTCTACAGAGATGTGGACATTGGCGCACCCAACAATGTGCTGGATGAGGTTGAGAAAAAGATCGCTGAGAAGCTGGGCTTTAGAGCTACATCAGACCACCGCTACAAAATACTTGAGATGCACGTCGAGCTTGACCTGCCGGGGTACGAGCATAAAGACGACAAAGAACACCTCACAGGCATAGCACTACCATACGTGGTGACTATAGAGAAGGGTTCAGGGGTTGTGCTGGCGATACGCCGCAACTGGGAGCCGGATGACGAGACCTGTCAGAAACGCCAACACTTCGTGCACTACGGCTATGTGCCTGGGTTCGGGTTTTACTACTTCGGGCTTATACACTTGGTTGGGGCGTTCGCTAAATCAGGCACTTCGATCATACGACAACTGGTTGATGCAGGTACGCTGTCTAATCTTCCTGGTGGGTTCAAGGCTAGAGGGTTACGCGTCAAGGGTGACGACACTCCGATAGCTCCTGGGGAATGGCGTGATGTCGACGTGCCGAGCGGAAGCATACGGGATAACTTGTTGCCGTTACCCTATAAAGAGCCTAGCCAGACACTCTACCAACTCCTTAGTACCATCATAGAAGAAGGCAGACGGTTCGCTAATACGGCTGACTTACAGATTAGTGACATGTCGGCACAAGCGCCGGTAGGCACTACGCTGGCAATACTTGAGCGCACTCTTAAAACTATGTCGGCAATACAGGCTCGGGTCCACTACTCGATGAAGCAAGAGCTTGGGTTGTTGAAGAAGATTATTGCAGCGTATACACCTGAAGAGTACGAGTACGACCCAGATGAGGGGGATCGCAAGGCTAAGCGCGAAGATTACGAGAATGTAGATGTGATACCGGTCTCAGATCCTAACGCTAGCACTATGGCGCAGAAGATTATCCAGTATCAAGCAGTGCTTCAGTTGGCGGGGTCGGCTCCTGATTTGTACAACATGCCGCTGTTACATCGTCAGATGTTGGAAGTGTTGGGCATTAAGAACGCGCAAGAGCTTGTACCGATGGATGATGAGCAAAAACCGACCGATCCTGTAACAGAGAATCAAAACATATTGATGCTTAAACCGGTAAAAGCCTTCATGTCACAAGACCATAAAGCGCATTTGGCGGTTCATTTAGCTATGGCGAAAGATCCGAAAATACAAGAGTTAATGAAGAATAACCCACAAGCTGAGCAAATAATGCAGGCTGGCGTAGCGCATGTTAACGAGCATTTAGGATTTGAATATCGCAAACAGATCGAGTTGCAGTTAGGGTTTAACTTACCACCACAAGTTGATGAGGATGGTGAGGAGACCAATATGGATCCAGAAGTTGAAGCTAGATTGTCACCGTTGTTAGCACAAGCGGCACAGCGGTTGTTGCAGCAAAACCAAGCAGAAGCAGCTCAGAAACAAGCACAAGAACAAGCACAAGACCCGTTAGTTCAAATGCAAATGGCTGAGTTGGAAATTAAGAAAGCTGAGCAACAACGCAAAACACAGAAAGACCAAGCAGATGCGCAGTATAAAGCGGAGCAGCTTCAAGTTGAGAAACAACGGATTGAGGCTCAAACGCAGATAGAACGTGAAAGATTGATGGCAGCTAATATAAAAGCAACAGAAGAAAGGAAAGATTCACGAGATAGAGAAAGCGTCAAATTGGTTATAGACACCATACAACAGATGTCAGACCAAGAACATCAGAAAGAGATTCAACGTAATCAACCTAAAAGGACTAAATAATGGACGCTTTTGACGTACTAATCCAACAGACGGATGAAAAAGTCACACAGCTAAAGAACTTTTTAGCTGATGGTGGAGCTGAAAGTTTTGAAGAATACAAAAGACTTTGTGGTGAGATAAAAGGTCTGCTCACTTCAAGGGGGTACGCATTAGACCTTAAACAACGATTGGAGCAATCTGATGAATGAAACGATTGAGGCTACAGACGCCGAAAAAGCTACACAGCTTCCTAAGCCATCTGGATACAGAATCCTATGTGCGATTCCTGATATTGAAAAGGAGTATGAGAGCGGGATTATCAAAGCTGATGCTACGCTACATTACGAAGAACTGTTAACTACGGTCTTATTTGTTGTTGATTTAGGCCCGGATTGTTATCAGGACAAGACAAGATTCCCAAACGGTCCTTGGTGTAAGAAAGGTGACTTTGTTCTAGTGCGTCCTAATGCCGGTACCAGGTTAGTCATACACGGAAAAGAGTTCAGAATTATTAATGATGATTCTGTCGAAGGTGTTGTAGACGATCCTAGAGGGATCAAACGAAAATGAGTAACAAAAACCGAATTAAATCTAATGTAATTATAGGAGGACAAGATGCCTAACTTTGAAAATAGTCAGTTTAAATTCCCTGATGAGGAAGCAGACAGCTTTAAAAATAAAGAGGTCTCAGTTACAGAAGGACGTGAAGAGGCTGACAATCTCGAGATTGAAATTGAGGACGATACACCACCACAGGATCGTGGGCGTGATCCATTACCTCAAAACTTAAAAGAAGAGCTCGAGCAAGACGACCTTGAACAATATGATGAGGCAGTAAAGCAAAAGCTCAAACAAATGAAAAAGGTTTGGCATGACGAGCGTCGTGCTAAAGAAGCAGCTTATCGTGAGCAACAAGAGGCTATTGATCTTGCGCGTAAGCTCATGGAAGAGAACCAGAAAATAAAAAATGTGTTGGATGTTGGCGGTAGAGAATACTCAGTTGCATTGAGCAATTCCGCCAAACTTGAGATGGAAATGGCTAAGCGGGTTTATAAGGAAGCCTACGACAATGGTGACTCTGACAAGTTAATAGAAGCGCAACAAGCACTTCAAGAAGCTAACTTGAAAATGATTCAGGCACAAAATTTTCGTATGCCTACTTTACAAGAGCCTAATTTTCAGGTACAACAACAACCGCAACAGACCTATAACCAAGAGGCACGTCCTGTTAACCAGAAATTGGCTGCGTGGCAAGAACGCAACCCTTGGTATGGAACAGACGATGAAATGACTGCATCGGCATTAGGCTTACACGAAAAGTTGAAGCGAAGCGGTGATGTGGTAATAGGATCTGACGAATACTACGCGATTTTGGACAGAACAATTCGCAAACGGTTTCCAGAGTATTTCCCTACCGAGGTACCGGAGAGCAAGGCACGAACTGGGCAAGCTCACACAGGAACGAGCACAGTGGTAGCCCCTGCGGTTCGCAGTACAGCCTCAAACAGAATAAGGCTAAAAGCGAGCCAAGTTGCATTAGCAAAAAAACTGGGACTTACACCTGAACAGTACGGACTTGAACTTAGAAAATTGGAGGCCCAAAATGGCTGATAACAAATTACAACGTGATATGACTACTCGAGTAATGAATGAGCGCCCTAAGCAGTGGATGCCTCCTGAGTTACTCCCTGAGCCTGACAAACAAGCTGGGTACGCTTATCGTTGGATTCGCGTCTCAACACTTAATAGCATAGATAACCGTAACGTCTCGTCCAAAATCCGAGAAGGTTGGGAACCTGTGCGTGTTGAAGAGCAACCAAAATTTAAACTGTTAGTCGATCCTGATAGTCGATTTAAAGACAATATCGAGATTGGCGGATTGTTGCTCTGCAAAATACCTGAAGAGTTCGTTGAACAACGTGCCAAGCATTATAGAGGGCAGACAGCGGCTCAAACAGAGGCTGTGGACAACAATCTAATGCGGCAAAGTGACCCGAGGATGCCAATCTTTAGAGAGCGGAAATCTTCGCATAGCTTTGGAAAAGGAAATTAATTTTTAGGAGTTACAAATGGCTTATCCAACCGTTTCTGCTCCGTATGGTTTACGACCAATAAATCGTTTAGATGGTATGGCGTATGCTGGCGCAACGCGTCAGATTCAGATTGATTCTGGATACAATACCGACATCTTCTACGGCGATTTAGTGCAAGTAGATACAAACGGACAATGTATTCGTTCCGCAGTAACTAATGAAACAGACGTCTATCCTGTTGGCGTGTTTATGGGATGTACTTTTACCAATCCTGTAACTAAGCAAAAACAGTTTAGCCAATATTGGCCCGCTGATACAGTGGCTTCCGATGCTTTTGCATATGTAGTAGATGATCCTAATGCAGTCTTTAAGGTTGCAGTATGTTCATCTGGTACTACTATGTCATATGTGACTCGTGCAGCTATTGGTACAAACGCGACTATTATCGACAATGGTGGATCTACCAATACAGGTAATTCCGATAACGCCATGGATAATAGCCCACTTGGTACCACAGACACATATGTTCTTCGGGTCATTGATGTAGTTCCTGATACTTCTTATATTGTCAGCGGAGAGACTCGTTTCCCCGAAGTCATTGTGAAGTTGAACTTACATCAATACAACAACACAGACGGCGTATAAGGAGCGAATAAATGGCTATTTCACGCGCACAACTACTGAAAGAGCTGCTCCCTGGACTGAACGCTTTGTTTGGTCTTGAGTATGCTCGTTATGGTGAAGAACACAAAGAAATCTACGAAACTGAGACTTCTGAGCGTTCTTTTGAAGAAGAAACTAAACTGTCTGGCTTCTCTGCTGCCCCTGTGAAAAACGAGGGTGCTGCCATTGCATATGACAATGCGCAAGAAGCTTGGACTGCACGATACAACCATGAGACTATCGCTCTTGGATTTAGCTTGACGGAAGAGGCTATTGAGGACAACCTCTATGACTCTTTATCTGCTCGCTACACCAAAGGTTTGGCCCGTGCTATGTCGTACACGAAGCAAGTTAAGGCTGCTGCGGTATTGAATAATGGATTTGACTCAACCTACGCAGGTGGTGACGGTCAAGCATTGTTCTCTAGCGCACATCCATTAATTTCTGGTGGCACCAACAGCAACGTCCCATCAACCCCAGCCGACTTGAATGAAACGTCTCTTGAGAACGCAGTTATTCAAATCGCAGCTTGGACTGATGAACGTGGTCTGTTGATCGCTGCTAAACCTAAGAAATTAATCGTACCTCCAGCACTTCAATTCGTTGCAACCCGTTTGCTCGAAACTGAACTGCGTGTTGGTACGAACGACAACGACATTAATGCTATCAAGAATAACGGCTCTGTAGCTGAAGGCTACACCATTAACCACTTCTTGACTGACACTAATGCGTGGTTCTTGACGACCGACGTACCTAACGGTATGAAGCACTTTATCCGTGTTCCTTTACAGAACTCGATGGATGGTGACTTCGATACCGGTAACGTACGTTACAAATCAAGAGAACGGTACTCGTTTGGGTGGAGTGACCCTCTCGGGATGTACGGTTCACAAGGCTAAAATCTCTTATTTATAAGGGTTTGCAAAGGGAGCTTCGGCTCCCTTTGTTTTTAAAAGTCCTTGACACTACACATAAATAAGAGTAAAAAACAAGATAGGTCTGGGAATATAAAACCTTGAAAACTGACCCAGCAGACTTAGTAGAGATTTCAAGGTGACGTGCTACTACACGAGGATAACATGGCTCTCTCAACTACCCAAAGTATTTGGCGTTCAGGCGGCGGCGATACAACGCGCACCGCTTATTGTGGCTCTGGTGTAATGGCTGCTCAGTTTTATATTGCTGACGCATCTGTTACTTCCGCCGCTAATGTAAAAGTTTCTTCTGCTGCAGGCGCAGCTAATTTAATTCTCCCGTACGGTGCTGTGGTTTTATCAGTGTCGATCCCTGGGGCTACCGATAGCACAGGTCACGTCGATCTGGGCACTATTGGATACACCACTGCCACTGCTGATACTAATTCTTTAGCTGATAATCTAAGTATCGCTGCTGGTACGACTAGCGTAGGTACTGTTGTAATTGGCGATGCTCTTACGGAAATGTCGTATGTAACGGCAGTTAAGAACTCTGATGGAACGGGTGCAGTTAGTGGCTATATCACTTACTTCGTTAAAGATCCGCTGGCTGGCCAACAAAACGTCTAATAGGAGGCGAAAATGCGCCAAATAGTCGTTTCAACAACCACAATCGGAACAAGTGCCCCAGTCGTATTAGACCCTTATATTGCGCCTTTCCAGGTAAGTATGGGGGTTCAAATGTCGTCTGGGTCAGAAGTTACGATTCAGCACACCTACGATAATGTGCTGGACCCAGCGATTACACCGACTTGGTATATTAGTAAGGCATCTTTGGCTGACGAGGGCTTCTTATTGCAGGAAAATGGCGACGCTATTTTGCAAGAAGATGGGTATTACCTTCTTACTGGGGATGAAAATTTTACTCACTATATTGATTTCCCAGTTTCAGCAGTTCGGCTCAATACCCTTGCTAATGGTGGCACAGTGACTATGACTGTACTGCAAGCGGGTATGCCCGGACGATAATTTTTAGGAGAATTAAATGGCTAATGCAAAAATCTCCCAACTGCCTGCAGAAGTAGCAATTGATGGTACAGCTCTGGCGGTTGTGGTTCAGGACAATGTAACGTCCCAAACTACGGTAGATGATCTGTTTACAGATCGTACCCTAGCAAATCCAACACTGACTACCCCTCAGTTAGGCACACCGGACTCTGGCACGTTAACTAACTGTACTGGTTTACCGATTGTAAATGGTACAACGGGTACGTTGAGCGTGGCAAGAGGCGGCACCGGTATCACAGCATTTGGTACAGGTGTAGCGACGGCTTTAAGTCAGAACGTAAATGGCTCTGGTGCTATATCGTTAACGACTAGCCCAACATTTGTTACCCCAACGTTAGGAGTAGCGACAGCTACAACAGTCAATAAGGTTGCAATTACGGCCCCTAACACCGGGTCTACGTTAACTATTGCTGACGGCAAAACCGCAACGGTAAATAACAGTATTACTTTTGCTGGTACTGATAGCACAACGATGACATTCCCCGGTACTAGCGCAACTATTGCTCGTACTGATGCGGCTAATTCGTTTACGGGAAATCAAACTATCGGCGGCGCAGTAATTACGACTCCTGACACACGTACAGGCGCGGGCGCGGTCAGTATAACAACCACTACCACGGCGTTTGTTTCAACAGGTACAGGTGATGCACTGACGTTGGCTGATGGTGCGGCGGGTCAAATTAAGACCATTGTGTACACAGGAGAAGCAGCGGGTGGTGACACGGGTGTATTGACTCCAGCAAACCGTGTTGGTTACGCCACGATCACTTTTAATGCTATTGGTGATAGCGCAACTCTGCAATTTATTGGAACAGGTTGGGCGATTTTAGCTTTATATGGCGCGGTTAAAGCTTAAGTATGGCTAAAGGAATGGGGATAAAAACATCTGTTAAGTCGGGCAATTTCCGTCCGACTAAACAAGGTGCTGGCATGACGCAAAAAGGTGTTGCAGCCTATCGTCGGGCCAATCCCGGTTCCAAGCTAAAGACCGCTGTAACAGAAAGTAATCCTAGTGAGGCACGAGCAAAAAGAAGAAAGTCATTTTGTGCAAGGAGTGCGGGACAAATGAAGCAGTTTCCAGAAGCAGCAAATGATCCTAATAGCAGATTACGTCAGGCGCGTAAGCGATGGAAATGTTAGGGAGTGGGCCATATGGATATAATGTATTGGAATATAGCCCTAACAATTTTTGTGGGGATACTAGGTTTTATGCTTAAAGAAAAATTTGAGGAGCTTCAAAGAATTAGTATCCTATTAAATAGGACTAGAGAAGAAGTTGCCAGAGAGCATATAACACGCGCTGAGGTTAAGTCGGATATTGACGCTCTTAGAGAACATTTTGATGATGGGTTCTTAAGATTAGAAGCTAAATTAGATAAACTGAGTGGTTCCTATAAGGGTTAATTATCATGAAAAAAGTTAAAAAAATGGCGTTTGGTGGGATTGGCTCAGCACAGGAGATACCTTCAGTTTTAAGGGGTAGAACGCCTGGAAAGCCAATAATTGGAAGACCAATGCCTGCAAGACCACAACCGCAAGTACAACCGCAGCCACCAGTAGCCTTACCTCCACGTACTACTACTGGTAGTAGCGTATCAACAGTACCCTCATGGATGCGCGACTCAATTGGGTCGATGATTGGGCAACAAGCGATAAACCCATACGCTCAAAACCCATATAATCAAAACCCGTATAACATGAAAAAAGGCGGTAAGGTAAAAACTAAGAAGTATGCTAAAGGCGGTTCAGTTAGCTCTTCAGCATCTCGTAGGGCTGACGGTATAGCGCAAAAAGGTAAGACTAGAGGGCGGTTTGTGTAATGCCTGCCACATCAAAGAAGCAGGAAAAGTTTATGAGAGCGGTTGCCCATAGCAAAGATTTTGCTAAAAAAGTGGGTGTACCACAGAGTGTAGGCCGTGAATTTTCTAAAAAGGAAGGTGGAGAAATGAAAGAACCTAAAGGAATGATGCAAAGAGAAGTGGCTTTTATGAAAGGAAAAGGCGCTCCTAAAGCTATGATTAAGCATGAGCAAAGAGAAATGGAAGAGAAAAAGCCACTTCCTGTAGCGGCAAGAAAACCCCTTCCTACGGCTGCACAAAGAAAAGCACCTCCAATTACATCTGCTGTTATGAGAAAAGGTGGAGTAACTAAAAAAATGGCTGCTGGTGGTTTAGCTGCTGGACACAAATCGGCTGACGGTGTGGCTTCTAAAGGTAAAACAAGAGCTAAACAAGTCACCATGAAAAAAGGCGGCAAGTGCTAGCTAGTAGAGGTATGGGGGCTATAAGCCCATCCAAAATGCCAAAGCCTAAAAAGATTACCCGTAAGGATAATCCTAATAAGGTTACTATGTACAAACGAGGCGGAAAAGTTAAAAAATGAGTACATCTGGTGCTACAAGCTTTAATCTAGACCTCAATAGCTTGATTGAAGAAAGTTTTGAGCGTTGCGGTAAAGAGTTGCGTAGTGGCTATGATTGGCGTACGGCTAGAAGAAGTCTTAACCTGTTAACCATTGAATGGGCTAATCGAGGGTTGAACTTATGGACGGTAGAGCAAGGTGTCATACCGTTGGTGACTGGGCAGGCAATATATCCTATAGCGTCGGATACTATTGATTTATTAGATCATGTTGTTCGCCAGAATAACGGTACTACTAATCAAACCGACATAAATATTAGTAGAATCGCAGAGCCTACCTACTCAACTATTCCTAATAAGCTCACCCAAGGGCGGCCAATCCAAATGTGGTTTAATCGTCAAACAGGTAAAGAATACACAACCACTGTTACGTTAGACACAAGTATTGGTTTGACTGAGACAACTATAGCTCTAACTTCAGTAACAAATCTACCTGCGGCTGGGTTCATAAAGATTGGCTCAGAGACTATTAGTTATCCTAACGTAGACGTAGCTAATAACACGTTGTTGAATTGCGCTCGTGGGCAAAACGGTACTTCGGCGGCCTCACATACAGCAGGACCAACGACATACATCACTGTGCAAAACTTACCTTGTATCAATATTTGGCCTACTCCAAACCCTCCAGGGAATCAATACTTGTTTGTGTATTGGAGAATGAAGCGCCTTCAAGACGCTGGCTCTAATGGCACATACGAGCAGGACATACCATTTAGATTATTACCCGCCTTAGTAGCAGGTCTTGCCTATTATTTAAGTGTTAAATTACCTGAAGTAGATACTAATAGGATAGCGTTCCTTAAACAAGAATATGAAGAACAGTGGCAGTTAGCGGCAGAAGAAGATCGGGATACGTCCCCACTGCGGATTGTGCCACGGAATATGTTTTATTACGGGTAACATATGCCTAACAGATTTGCGTCTGGTAAGTATGCGATTGCCGAATGTGATAGGTGCGGGCAAAGGTATAAGCTTAAAGAGCTTCGCACACAAACACTTAAGACTAAACCTTATCGCGTTAAGGTATGTAAGACATGTTGGGATCCAGATCATCCACAGTTGATGATTGGTATGTATCCTGTAAATGATCCACAAGCAGTTAGAGAACCAAGACCAGACGTTAGTTATGTACAATCAGGTCAATCAGGTTTACAAGATTTAGTAACAAATAGCACATCACCTCTTGGGTTTGGGTTTCCTGAAGAAGGTAGTCGAATATTTCAGTGGGGGTGGGCACCAGTTGGAGGATCCAGGGCTAATGATGCTGGGTTGACACCAAATGATCTTGTGGCTAAAACCTATGTAGGTGATGTGGTAATATCAATAATTTAGGAGATAAACATGGCTAACGATACGATGAAAAAAATTGCTAAAGAAGAAGTTAAGGCGCACGAATCCCGTATGCACGGTATGAAAAAGGGTGGCGTAACGTCTGAAGCTATGAAAAAATACGGACGTAACATGGCGCGTGCTATGAACCAACGTGGGACTTCAAGGGGTAAATAATGGCTAAGAACAGCAAACCAGCAACCGAATACGCTCAGCCGCATACGATGGAAGGTAAAACTACTAATGTAGAAACCTATTCAAAGTATGGTACAGGCGCTGAATGTATGAATGAGATGAACATATCAGTGGGCGGCATCAGCAAAGGTAAGTACCCTCCAGAAAATCCTTGTGGTGTTGGGGAGATGCGTGGGTATGGAGCTGCCATCAAAGGTCGTAAAACTAGTGGGAAAATGGGTTAATGAATTATACGGAACTCACTGCAGCTATTCAGGATTATACTGAAAACGTATTCACAGCCGATGAGCTTGCCACATTTGTAAAAAACGCTGAGCAACGTATCTATAACATAGTGCAGTTACCAGCATTGCGTAAGAATGTGACAGGTACCTTATCGACTGGGAATAAATACTTAGCGGCTCCAAGTGATTTCTTATCTGTTTTTTCATTAGCTGTGATCGATGGTGATGACGAATACCATTATTTGCTTGATAAAGATGTAAACTTCATACGGCAGTCATACCCAACTTCAGCTACTGCCCAAGGTGTTCCTGAGTATTACGCGATATTTGGTCCTAGACAAGGCAACCCAGATGAGTTGTCTTTTATATTAGGGCCAACACCAGATGATAATTATGAGGCAGAACTTCATTATTTCTACTATCCAGAAAGTATTGTAGATGCTGGCACGTCTTGGTTAGGTGATAATTTCTACTCAGCATTATTGTATGGGTCGTTATTAGAAGCCTATGTGTTTATGAAAGGCGAGCAGGATATGATGAGCTATTATCAGCAAAGATACGAAGAAGCTATGATGCTGCTTAAACAACTTGGTGATGGCAAAAACCGTCAAGACGCTTATCGTAATGGTCAGGTTAGGTACCCAGTTAAATGATTATACAAACTCAAACTACATCGTTTAAAAAAGAGTTGTATGAAGGTGTACACGATCTTCTTATAGACACGATTCAGATAGCTCTATATACCGCTAATGCGGATTTGGGCGCTGACACCACTGTTTATACAATAACCGATGAGGTTGATGGGGCAGGGTATACTGCTGGTGGTAATGTGCTTACTGGAGCTACGGTGCGTTCATCAGGTTCTGTGGTATATGTGAGCTTTGATGATACTACTTGGGCGTCAGCGTCATTTACTTGTCGTGGGGCTTTAATTTACAACGCAAGCAAAGCAAACAGATCTATCGCCATATTAAATTTTGGTAGTGATAAGATTGTCGACGATAAGGCATTTACGGTACAATTCCCAACAAATTCAGCTAATAGCGCAATAATAAGGATGTCATAATGTTATCTGTAGAAAGTTTTGGCGATGTTGGTAGTGTAAAAGTGCTTACCTCAGTAAATCGTGGGTTTACACCCGAAGAAATTGTGGATCGAGCGGTTGATAAAATTATATATGTGGGGGGTAATAGTCACCCATTAATTAAAGACCAAGCACTAGCTTTTAAAGAGCATATACGGGACATCTTAGTGTTCTATATGTATGAAGCAATTTCATCTAACAAAACGACATTAGCAAATAAACTTAGGGAAGCAGGGCATCCCGAATTAATTAAACTTTTAGATTAGGAGAATCAAATGGCTATAACCAATGCAATGTGCACATCTTTCAAGTCAGAATTGATGCAAGCATATCATAACTTTACAAACGGTACGGGTAACACCTTTAAGATTGCGTTATACACGTCATCAGCTACTTTAGGTGCATCAACTACCGCATACTCATCAACCAATGAGGTAGCTAACGGCAATGGATATACGACTGGTGGTAACACGCTTACTAACGTGACTCCCACAACATCCGGTACTACAGCGTATACAGACTTTTCAGATACTACTTGGTCAAATGCAACGATTACGGCTAACGGAGCATTAATTTACAACAGCACTAACTCAGATAGAGCTGTAGCATCATTAGCTTTTGGAAGTGATAAAACATCAACGTCAGGGGATTTTGCAATTATATTCCCAACAGCAGACGCTTCAAACGCTATTATCCGTATTGCTTAAGCGGAGTATAACCTTGCATATTACGAAAAGGGGCGTTCTTTGCGCTCCTTTTTGTTTTAGCGTGTAGACATGACTACAAAAACGATCCTCATCACAACTGGCACGACTACCTGGACGGTACCGTCGGACTATCTTCCTAATTCTAACGCCACAGTAACTTGTATAGGTGGTGGTGGCGGTGGTAGTAAAGGGTCTTCATCTAGCTGCGCAGGTGGTGGTGGTGGTGGCGCATGGGGGCAAAGTACCAATCTTAATTTTACTGTTGGTTCAACAGTTTATGTATCAGTTGGCGCTAAAGGAACAGGCGGAACTACTGCGGGCACTGTGGGAACATCCGGTGGGGATACTTGGTTAAATTGGAATACCTCCACAAAAGTTTCATCTAATACTGCGCCGACCTCTACAACTACTGGTGTTTTAGTTCAAGGTGGTAGAGCTGGTAGTAATTCACAAACGGGTGGTAACGGTGGTAGCACCGGTAGTGGTTTTGCTACTACTGAAAGGGCTGGCGGAGTTGGCGGAAACGGTGGGGGTAATGGTAGTGGGCCAGGAGGTGGTGGTGGCGCAGCAGGGTCGTCATTAGGTACAGGCGGGGCTGGTGGAGATTCCAATAATAGAGCTGATAGAGGTGGCGGTGGTGGCGGTGGTACAGGCGGCGCAGGAGCTCAAGGAACCACTGGTACTGGTGGTGCGGGTGGTCTTCAATTCGGTGGTGGTGCGGGTGGTGCGGGTGGTTCAGCCGAAAATGCCGGTACCGCAGGTACTAACGGTGGTGGTGGCGGTGGTGGTGGCGAGAGTGTAACTACTACATCAGGTGCCGGTGGTCAGGGTGGTGCGGGTACCGAGTTTACTATAACTGCAGGTGGCACAGCAGGTGCTGGTGGCGGTGGCGGTGGGTCTGGTTCGTCAGACAGTAGTGCGTCTGGTGCAGGTGGTGCGGGTGGTGATTATGGTGGCGGTGGTGGCGGTACAGGTGCAGATCCTGCAACAGGTGCTAATGGTGGTGATGGTGCTCCAGGCGCTATTATTATCACCTACACAACAGTTGATAATGTAAGTGTCAGTGTTACTGGTGTAGAAGGCACTGGATCGGCTGGTAGCGTAACGGTAACAGGTAAGGCTAACACTACTCCAACTGGTGTAGAAGGTACGGGTGCTGCTGGGACCGTAACTGTAACGGGTAAGGCTAATATTACCTTAACTGGTGTAGAAGGTACTGGTGCTGCTGGGACTGTAACTGTAACTGCAGGGGCTAATGCCTATCCAACTGGTGTAGATGGTACTGGTGAAGTTGGTGATGTAACTGTAACTGGTACGGCTAATGTTGATCTTACAGGCGTAGAAGGTACTGGTGAAGTTGGTACTGTAACTACACAAACAAGTAACTACATCCCAGTTACAGGTGTAGAAGGTACTGGTGAAGTTGGTGACGTAACTGTAACTGGTACGGCTAATGTTGATCTTACAGGTGTAGAAGGTACTGGTGAAGTTGGTGATGTAACCGTAACTGGTAAAGTTAATGTTGATCTTACAGGTGTAGAAGGTACTACTGAGCTAGGTACCATAACCGTCATAAGTGGAATATTAGTTCATTTAGATGGTGTAGAAGGTACGGGTGAGGTTGGTGATGTAACTACACAAACCAATAACTATATTCCGGTTACAGGTGTAGAGGGTACTGGTGAAGTTGGCACAGTATCGGTAGAAACCGATCAAAATATTAGTGTAGATGGTGTAGAAGGTACTGGTGAAGTTGGTGACGTAACAGTTACCGCAGGGGCTAATGTTGATCTTACAGGTGTAGAGGGTACTGGTGAAGTTGGCACAGTATCAGTTGAGACAGATCAGAATATTAGTGTAGATGGCGTAGAAGGTACTGGTGAGGTTGGGGATGTAACAGTTAGCGCAGGGGCTAATGTTGATCTTACAGGTGTAGAAGGTACTGGTGAGGTTGGGGATGTAACAGTTAGCGCAGGGGCTAATGTGTACCCTATTGGGGTAGCGGGTACTGGTGATGTTGGTACTGTAACTGTAACCGGAGGGGCTAATGTTTATCCTACAGGTGTAGTTGGGTACGGAGTTGTAGGTAACGTGTTGGTTTGGGGGCAAATTGATGACAACCAAAATCCAGATTGGGTAGCCGTAGACAACCAAAATACTGTAACATGGACTGACATACCGACTTAATTATAGGCGAGGTATCTATGGAAGCGGGATTAAAAAAAGAACTTATTGACCAAACCGCACATTTTGCTGCTGGGTTAATAGCTACAGTATCAATCGGTCTGGTGATAGGGGGTCTATATGCGGCTGTGGCGACTATGGTATTTGCTATACTGCGAGAGATTAAACAAAGACTAGACCGCAACGATGTATGGTATGGATGTAGCTGGGGGTGTAGACTTGATTTAGCATTTTGGGCGCTAGGAATCGGCTGCGGATTATTGATAACAATTTATTTGTTGTAGAGGGTAAAAATGGCTTCGACATATTCTCCAAAATTAAGGCTCGAACTTATTGGTGCTGGTGAGCAAGCAGGTCTATGGGGCACAACCACAAATAAGAATGTCGGGCAGTTACTTGAACAGGCGATTGCTGGTGTATCCATTATTGAGTTGGATGGAATCTCTGGGAACTATACGATTACAGCTCTTGATGGTACCTCTGACCAAGCTCGTAGTGCAGTGCTTCAATGTATTTATAAAGTAGTTCCAGCAACTGGCTCCATCAACTTAATTATTCCAACACAAACAAAATTGTATGTAGTTCGTAATGATTGCGGGCAAATAATATACGTTAAGACAGTCGCTCAAACAGGTGGGATAGAGATTAAGGATGGCGAGTCTACCTTAGTATTTTGTGATGGAACTGATGCAGTATCTGGGATAGAAACTGCGGCGGTTGGTACTTTGACTGTATCAGGTGGTGGTACTGGGTCTACTACATTCACAGCAGGTTTTGTAAAATCTCCTGGCGGCACAGGGGCATTAACTTCTTCGGCTAACGTAAATTTAGGGACTGAGGTTACAGGTACATTAGGAACTACAAATGGAGGTACAAACCTCACAACATTCACTTCTGGTGGAGCTGTTTACGCAACGTCAACTAGTGCGCTTACTACTGGCACACTACCAGTAGCTTCTGGAGGTACGGGTAAAACTACGCTCACATCTAACGGGTTAGTGGTTGGTAATGGTACGTCGGCAGTGACTTCTCTTGTGGGTACATCCAATGGTCAAGTTGCTACTTGGAATGGAACGGCGTGGATAGCGTCAGCGGCTGCTGCGGCTGGTGTAGCTTCTTTCAGTGCAGGTACGACTGGGTTTACCCCATCAACGGCTGCTACAGGTGCTGTTACTCTCGCGGGCACATTAAGTACCGGTAACGGAGGTACTGGGTTAACAACTTTCGGTGCATCTAATCGTGCGATTTATTCAACTTCTTCTAGTGCTTTAACGGCGGGTACACTTCCAGTAGCGGCGGGGGGCACCGGTAGTACCACACTTGATGGCGCGGGAATCGTCACAAAAACGGGTACACAGACTATATCAGGTTCTAAGACTTTTTCTTCAAATGTACTGGTTAATCTTGGGTCTGGTTTTAGTGAAGTTCGTGTAGGTACTAGTACCAGTGGGATGTCATATGATCATACTGGTACTACAGTAGGTATAGGTTTTAGTGGGGGTAACGCTTTAGGGTTTTACACCTCCTCTACCTCTACAGGTTATGCTGAATTTTCAGCAGGTACAGTAAAGAAACCTGGAGGGGGCTCATTTACCGCTTCATCTGATATTCAAGTTAAAGAAAATGTAGTTGATTACACTAAAGGGTTAGAGGCTCTTAAAACACTTCGCCCAGTTAACTTTAATTATAACGATGTGACTAAGCTAGGACGTGCTACAAGCTATAAGAAATTTACTGGGTTGGTAGCACAAGAAACCGAAAAAACGGCGTTTAACTCAATTGTAGATACGGGTAGTGATGGATATAAATTTATTGATTCGTCTGAGCTTACCTATGCTTTAATCAACGCAGTTAAAGAGTTGGCTGCACAAGTAGAAACGTTAAAAGCTGAAATTGCTACTTTAAAAGGAGAGTAAAAATGGCTGAAAAATGGATTCAAAACGCTATCAAAAAACCTGGTGCTTTACGCAAACAACTAAAGATAACTGGTAATAAACCAATCCCTGCTACGACATTAGCTAAAGCTGCTAAAGCCCCTGGAACGCTAGGGCGACGAGCCAGACTAGCAAAGACGTTGAAAACGCTTAACAAATAACTTGAGGGGTGTGAGATGTTCCCAATAGGCAGCATAATTGATGTAGGACTAAAACTGATTGATAGAATTTTACCTGACCCTGCCGCTAAAGCCGCTGCCAAAGTAGCTTTGATGGAGGCTAGTCAAAAAGGTGAGTTAGCTCAAATTCAAGCAGATATGTCGGAGCAAGCTGAGTTAACTAAGAGGCTTCAAGCTGATATGAGGTCTGATTCTTGGTTATCTAAAAATATTCGTCCTATGACGCTTATTTATATCCTCACTGCTTACGCTATTTTTGCTACTGGCTCTGCTTTTAATGTAAACGTTAATCAGAATTATGTAGAGCTTCTTGGGCAGTGGGGTATGCTTATCATGTCTTTTTACTTTGGTGGACGCACACTTGAGAAGATCATGGAGATGGCATCCAAAAAAACTGATAAGGACACTGATAAGTGAATTTATCACCCCACTTCACACTTGAAGAGCTAATACGATCTGATACTGCGGCAAGGCTTGGGCTTATCAATACACCTAATATAGCGGAAACTGAAAACCTAAAACGGTTGGCGCATTTATTAGAGATGGTCAAAGCTGCGGTCGATATGCGACCGGTGATAGTTACTTCGGGGCTGCGTTTAAAACAAGTAAACGATGCAGTGGGGTCTAAGGATACAAGCCAGCATATAACAGGATGTGCTGCGGATTTTTATGTTACTGGTTTAACCCCCAAACAGGTAATAGACATTTGTTTAGATAGGGATTTACCTTTCGATCAAATCATTTTAGAATTTAATTCATGGGTACATATAAGTGTGCCTAACACGCCCGACAAACCTCCTCGTAGGAATAAGTTGGTTATCGATAAAACTGGCGTTAGACTCTACTCATAATTATGCCATTACAAAAAATACAATTTCGCCCAGGTATTAACCGTGAAGGTACTAATTACTCTAATGAGGGTGGTTGGTATGACTGCGACAAGATACGATTTCGTTCTGGATACCCGCAAAAGATAGGTGGTTGGGTACGAGCTACTTCAGGATACACCTATAAAGGTGTATGCCGGATGCTTATAAATTGGGTGGATTTAAGCAATAATAATTTAATAGGTATTGGTACGCACCTTAAATACTACGTTAATAATGGGTTAACTGAGTATCGTGATATTACCCCACTTCGTAAAACAACTAACCCAATGGGAAATAATCCTTTTGCGGCTACCAATACTTCGGTGGTTGTTACTGTTACCGACACAACCCACGGTGCTCAAGTAGGTGACTATGTTATTTTTTCAGGGGCCACAGCTTTTGCAGGTATACCAGCGGCAGAAATAAACGCTGAGTTTAAAATAATAAACATCATTGATGCTAATACGTACCAGATAGAAGTACCTAGTAATGCTACATCCACAACATCAGGTGGGGGTAACGCGGTCATAGCTAAATACCAAATAAATATTGGTCTAGCGGCTTATACAATTGGTAATGGTTTTGGTGCGGGTGTTTGGAACGGTCTTAATACTAGTCTTTATACCGATCTTACATATACCTCTGGATCGGGTAATATTTTATTAGACGCACTTTCAACTACAATAAACGTAACAGATACAACAGGATTCGCTGCTTCTGGTGTGATTGTAATTAATAGTGAACGTATAACTTATAGCGGTGTAACATCAACTTCATTTACAGGTTGCACACGAGGTGCGCAATCAGACGAAACTCTTGCAAGCACTACTATTAACGGCGGTATCAACGCTTCAGTAACTACAATTACTTTAACGAGTGTGACTGGGTTTACTGTACCTACTACATTTGGAATAACTGGGGCGTATGCTGTTGTTAAAATAGGTAATGAAATTATTAGCTACACTGGAGTAAATTCGGCATCAAAAACACTCACAGGTTGCACGCGCGGAATCATGGGGACTACCGCAGCATCTCATAGCACCGGGGCAGCTATAGTGGAGTACGCGGGGGTACAGCATGGACTGGATCCTACAACCGGGGCGACTACCCCACCAGCAATCAAAGTCTATCAAGTAACTAATGCTCTTGGTACGACAGGTTGGGGGGAAGCCTCTAATATTGAGTTTGGGTCTGGGATTGGGCAACAGATGCGGTTGTGGTCTAATGACAACTACGGCGAAGATCTTTTACTTAACCCTCGTGGGGGTAAGATTTACTATTGGAGTAACAACACAGCGACATACCCCGCTGCAGAACCTTTAGTTCCTGATGTGCCTATAGTAGGAACAAATCAAGTTGTTGTATCAGATGTAACGCGTTTTGTAATCGCTATGGGGTGTAATTCGTATGGTAGTAGTGATTTCGATCCTTTAGTTGTTCGATGGTCAGATCAAGAAGAATATGATGTATGGGATCCAACTATACCTGGATCACAAGCAGGTGACGCGCGTTTGACAAATGGCTCATTCATTATGACCAGTAAGAAAACTCGTCAAGAAATCTTGATTTGGACAGATGCCGCGTTATATTCAATGCAGTTTTTAGGCCCTCCGTATGTGTTTGGCTTTACGTTATTGGGGGATAACCTTTCAATCATGTCTCCTAATGCCGCAACGGTAGTTAATAATGTGGCGTATTGGTTGGGCACTGATAAGTTTTATACTTATACAGGTCGTGTAGAAACACTCCCTTGCGCTGTTCGGCAGTATATTTTCAATGATCTTAACTTCGACCAAAGGTTTCAAATTGTTGCTGGTGTTAATGAAGGGTATAACGAAGTCTGGTGGTACTACGTATCTAATACAGAAGTAGCCTTAGCTGCCCAAGAAAGCCGTGTACCTACTATAGATAAGTATGTGATTTATAATCATTTAGAGCAGATTTGGTATTACGGATCATTATCTCGCACATTCTGGTTGGATACACCAATACAAAGTAATCCATTAGCTGCGTATGGAGATACGGAAACAGGTACCTTGCTGTTTCACGAAACGGGGGTAGATGATCTCTCGACAACCTCCGCGTTGCCTTTTACTGCTTATATCCAGTCTTCGGATTTTGATATTAACGACGGACATAATTTTGGCTTTGTATGGAGGATTATCCCAGACATCTCCTTTGCAGGCTCAGGGGGTAATGAGAATAATGTATACCCGTCAGTGGTAATGGAAGTTCGACCTCGTGCATTTCCTGGAACGGGTTATGGTCCTACGGAAGAAGACACAGTTACGAGTAGTCAAGCGTATGGGCCTGTTAAACAATATACAGTTGAACAGTTTACCCCACAAGTTTATACAAGAGTTCGTGGACGTCAGATAGCATTTAAGATCAGCTCTGGTGGGCAATTAGGAGTTACATGGCAGTTAGGAAGTCCACGTATTGATATAAGACCTGATGGTAGAAGGGGCAGCTAATGAAAACAAATATTAAAGGCTCAAAAACACCCAATCTACCGTTAGGTCCTGTTGAATATGCGCAACGTTATCAAGACCAACTTAATAGCATATTGCGGTTGTATTTCAATCAAATCGACAATATCACAGGGGCACTATTAGGACCAAATCCTAATCAAGCGTTTAACTTTGCGCATATCTCTGCTTCAGACCTTACTAATCAATACGCCGCAGATAACACACCTACAGCAGTGAAGTGGGGGCAATTAGATACCGCAAACGGTTGGACATTAACAGCACCGGGTATTTTTGTTGCGACTTACGCTGCAGTTTATAAGCTTACCTACAGTCTTCAATTTGTGAATACGGATAATGCTATTCATTATGTTACCGCATGGCTAAAAGTAAATGGGGCGAATCTAGCGGGTTCTGCAACAAAGTTTGCGATACCATCTCGTAAAAGTGCGACTCCTGGTGAAGAAGGGTTTGTGTGTGCGTATTCTGAAGTATCTTTTGTGGGTAATACCGATGATGAAGTTGAGGTGTATTGGGCTACAGACAAAGGTTACAGCACAACAGGTCCTGTTGATGGCGTTTATATGTTGTATGAAGCTGTACAAACGACCCCATTCGCCCATCCATCAATCCCATCTGCTGTAGGATCTATTGTATATTTAGCAAGAAAAACTACATGACAATATTAGGTAAATGATTAATAATATGTTTAATTTATTTTGGAGGTTATTATGGGTCAAGCATTAGCCATTGGGGCACTTTTAGGTGCAGGGATGGGGGCTGGTACAGCAGCATTAACTGGAGGCGACCCACTTAAAGGCGCACTTATGGGGGCACTTGGTGGGGCTATTATGCCTGGGGCTGGAGGTCTTTTAGGCGGTGCGGAAGCTGGAGCTGCTATGGGCGCTGCTAGAGGGCTTGGTGGGGCTGCGGCAGGTGAGACTGCTGCGCTTGGTGGCTCTAGATTTGGTCAGTCACTTTGGCCAACAGTTAATATGGCAAGATCAGCCACAAATGTGGCTAGAATAGCCCCAGAAACAGGTCTTATGGATGTGTTTAAATCGACTCCTGGCGGTCTAAAGTTCCCAGAACGGCTAGGTAATTATATGGTGCAGAACCCACTTACATCGGCTGCAATAAGCAGTGGATTGATTAATACAATGGCCAATAGGCCAAATACAGAAATGCCTGGGTCGGAGCCGTATACAGGTTCTCTTAGTAGATTTAATTATGAACCTAGTAGATACAATGTGGCTACGTTAGCTGAAGGTGGAATTGCAGATGCGTTTCAACCAAATATGTACCCACAATCTCAAATAAGTCGTTCTGAGTACGCTGTGCCTAGACAAATGCCTATTGGTGCTGAAATAGTTAGATCAGAAGATGTGGCAGATGGAAGTATTACCTCATTACCATCCAGTCTAAGATACATGGGGGGTGGGCGTTTAGGAGGTTACTCAGACGGCGGTAGACTTTTGAAAGGCCCTGGTGATGGGATGTCTGACTCTATACCCGCAAAGATTGGCGCACGGCAACCTGCTAGATTAGCAGATGGAGAATTTGTTATTCCTGCTGATGTTGTGTCACATCTTGGTAACGGGTCTACTGATGCAGGGGCTAAACAACTATACGACATGATGAGCAAAGTCCGTAAAGCGAGAACTGGTAACAAGAAACAAGGTAGAGAAATAAATGCTCGCAAAATGTTGCCTGCATAAAGGAGATAATTATGGATTATTACTACGATCCGGTACTTGGTAGGTTTGCAGATGGTAGCCCCCCAGAATACGCACAAGATACGTATACGGTATATCCAGAACTTACTAGGGATATGTATGGGAATTTCGCTGGTAGCTCAAACAATAGCGCATTAGGTGTAAACTCAAAAACGGCTACGGGGTACAAGCCATCAGGTACTTCAGTTAATGGTCCTTCGTCGCAAGGATTTTTAGGGCGTAACATACCTTCTGGTGTGCCGATGTATGATGCTTATTTTGCTAGACCATTAGCATCCAATACGCAGTTTTTAAAAGACGCCTATCAGCAGTTAATAGGGCATCCAATAACCCAACAAGAGATTCAACCTTTGATGGGAGAGTTAGAAAAAGGCTTAACTGGTTATGGGGCTGTAATTATGGGGGCTACAGCTCCTGAAGTACAAAGGATGCAAGATTATCAAAGGGCATACACCACAGCATATCGACCAGGGTATCAGGAGTTTTCCCCTAGTGGACAGTACCAACAACCAATTTATATGCCCAGCTATGGTAACTACGCAGCCCCTACAGCTCCTTATAGTCCTTCCTATAGCTCTTATGCTCCTTCACAAGACTTAATCGCGCATATTGAGAATGTGGTAGCAAATGGATTAGGACCACAACAAGCAGCCCCCAGTGGTGGTAAGGGTGGGAAAGGTGGTGGGGGTGAAGGGCATAGCAGTGGTGGTATTACAGAATTGAGGACAAGATGGAGCTAATTGTTAGACCAGTCGATGTAAATTATTTAGCGCAAACTTGGCCATTAGTAAAGGAATTTCTTGCCGCTGCTTTAGCTACAATAGACGCACCAGAGGACACACATTGCTACAATATACATCATGTACAAGCGTTTATTACGAATGAGCAATGGTTATTAACGGTTATTGTTGATAAAGACAGTAAAATACAAGGGGCAATTACTGTATCTTTTGTTAATTATCCAAATCAGCGGGTTGCTTTTGTTACGTTATGTGGTGGTAAGTCCATAGCTAATAAAGACGTACTCAAGCAGTTAAGTGATATTTGTAGAATGTATGGTGCAACAAAGTTGCAAGCCTATGCCAATGGATCTAGATTGAGGCTATGGGAAAAAACGGGGTTTAAGAAACATACCACTTTAATAGGAGTAGATTTATGAGTGATAAAGGTGGAGGGAGTAATACATCCAGTGTACAAACAATAAACAATATACCTGAGCATTTGCGACCACAATCCGAAGCTCTTATAGGAGCTGCTACTCAAGAGTATTTTCAAACAGAAAAAGGCCCAGATGGTAAGTTACAAATAACTGGATTAAAACCATTTACACCGTATAGCGTTAAACCAGAAGATTATTTCGCTGGCTTTAGTCCTATACAGCAGCAAGTGCAATATGAGGCTGCAAATATGCAACGGCCTGGGCAGTTTGGATCGGCTACATGGGCGGCTTCACAAGCAGGTTTGGGGGGTGCACAAACCGCAGAACAGGCACTTGGCTATGGCAATATGGGTGTTAGATACGGGCAAACTGGGCAACAGGCGGGGGCTTTAGGACAGCAGTTAGGAGTTGCTGGTGGTGGACAATATGGCGGCATGGGGGCAACATACGGTGCGGGCGCAGCTAGGTTAGCCCCTGGAGCTGTTGGGTATGGGCAACAGGCGGCGATGACAGGCGACCTATATAGACGTATGGCTACTAATCCTGGCGATATTGCCGCGTATATGTCTCCGTATATGCAAAATGTAGTAGACGTGCAGAAACAACAAGCTATTCAAGATTACCAGCAAAACATAATGCCTGAGATACAGGCACAGGCTATTAAAAGCGGAGCGTTTGGTGGGTCAAGAGATGCTGTTCAACGTGCTATGGCTCAACGTGCGCTTACTCAACAAATGCAAGGTTTGCAAGCTACTGGCTTACAAAAGGCATACGAAGACGCACAACAAGCCCAGCAGTTTGGTATTGGCGCACGACTACAGGGGCTTCAAACTGGACTACAAGGTTTGGGTGCAGCCGGTGAGTTGTATGGACGTGGTATGCAGGGTGCGCAGCTTGGCTTAGAAGGGGTTAGGACACAATTAGCAGGAACGCAACAAGGTATGGAAGGAGCCCAACTGGGTATGCAAGGAGCGGGTCTTGGTCTACAAGGTGTGTCCGGGGCGCAGGCGGGATATGACTTATTAGGACGGTCTGGTGTGAATCTAGCTAATATCGGTGCCCAACAACAACAAGCTGATCTTGAGCGAATGGGGTTCCAAAAAAATATAGGTGCGGAGCAACAAGCTTTGGAACAGGCAAAAATAGACCAAGCTGTTAAACAGTATTACCAAGCAAGGGATTACCCAACGGATTTGATGGCAAAATATAGTGCGCTGCTTCATGGGTATTATACACCTGAACAAACAACAAGTTATTATCAAAATATTAATCCAGTGTCTCAAGCCGCTGGGTTTGTTACAGCAGCGTCACAGGCGGTTGACAATAAAGCTGGTGGTAAGATTGAGGATGCTCAAGGCATTGATGACTTAATGATTCGTAAAACATTGAAAAAGGCGCGTAGATAACTATGAATCCGTTTAGCCGAATTTCTGATGCGGAAAAACTATCTGTAGATCAGCTTAAAGAAGCTATGCAGGGCAAAACGCTTCCAGCGTATATTGCGATTCCATTAATTGAAGAGAAAATGGACATGCAAAGCCGCATGAAAGGTATGATGGCTATGCAGCAAGCGCAACAACAGCAACCACCCATCGCTCAACAAGTTATGCAGAGAGTAGATACGGAAGGGGGTATTGACCAACTACCTACTAGCTTACCTCCTGCAGGTATGGCGGGGGGTGGGATTGTTGCGTTTGATAATGGTGGCGACGTAAGGAAAAAATATGATGATGCGGAGTTAAACAAGTTATGGGAAGCACTAAAATATACGGGGGCTGTAGGGGAGGATGTGATTAGTGCGCCCACACGATGGGTTATGGATGCTGCAGGTAGACCCGCAGCGGCTATTGGAAGGGCACTTGGCTATGATATACCTATACCGTCAGGTGCTTATTCTAATGAAAAAGGTATGTTAACCCCACGATCTGGTCATTTAAAATCATTAGAGGATTTTACTAGCCTGTCTTTACCTGGAGGGGGCAACCAAGAACCCCCCGAAGAAGATAAAGCACACGCTCAGGTAGGGGCTGCACCACCAGCTCCGCCAGCTCCGCCAGTATCGCCAGGACAAGGTGGTGGGTTTGGCGCTATGGGGTATGGTATAGGTTCAACATCAGTGCCATCTGCAATGAAAATGGTTAAGGGTGTCTTAGGAGACTATACAAAGGACTCTGAGGCGCGAGAAAAGACCTTAATGGAAGGACTTAAAGGGAACCAATTGGGAGGTAAAGCCTTCCACGAGTACGAATCAATGTTGCGCAAAGAAGCTGAAGAAGCGGGTGTAGATAAAGAAAAAGCTAAGTCTATGGCAATTTTTAAAGCGGGTCTTGCTATGATGGCAGGAACCCACCCTAACGCTTTGGTGAATATTGGGCAGGGTGCTATGGTTGGGGCTGAAGATTACCAAAACGCGTATGAAAAACTAAAACAAGCAGACCGTCAACGCACTAAAGAATTTGCACTTATCGAACAAGCTCGCCGCGCAGAGGCTAAAAATGATGTAGATCGCAGAGATAGTCTACTTATGAAAGCATTTGAAATAGGCCAAAAACGAAGCGATGTTGTGGCTAGTGCGCTTATTCAAGGTGGTGTAGCCGATGTAAATAATGCTGCAGATTTAGCTAAAACCTTTCTTGCTGGTAGTATACAACTTCAAGCTGCCCAAACGAGAGCTGCTGCAACAACGGCCAGTAAACAAGGAACGGCATCTTTAAAAGGCTTAACTGCTATTGCTGATGAAGTACGAAAAGAGATGCCTTATGAGGCTTTTAAAGCTCAGTATGCAAAAAAATCAAATTATAGCAAAACCCCAGAAGTTGGTGCCAATCCAGCATTTGACAGACAAACGCGGGCGGCCTATCTTAATTATATCGAATCAGTGTCTAGGGATAGGTACGAAGATCAACAGACTGGGGTATTTGGCGCTATGACTCCTAATACACAAACTCCTATCGCTCCAGGTTATCGAATACTACCTCAAGATAAATAAATATGCCTATCTATAAAGTACAAGCTCCTAACGGTAAAGTTTATAACATCGAAGGTCCTGAAGGCGCGGATGAAAATACCATACTTCAAACAGCGCAACAGCTTCATGATAGGGATGAGATGCAACGGTTGCGCAAGGATTATGGGCCTGGGCTTTTAGGAGTTGCTGGACAAGGTATCAAACGTGGTGCACAACAACTGGGTGTGACATTCGGTGATGTAATTCCTGCTATGGTAGGAAAAAAACTAGGCTTTGAAGAGTATGCAAAACGTCAGATGGGGGAAGCGGAGCAGACTCAACAAGAGATAGAGGCTACTAACCCTGCGTATTTCAAATCATATAAAGAAGTAGAGACACCCTATCATGCGCTTCAGTTTGGTTCTGAAGTAATAGGTGAGCAATTACCAAACATAGCTACTTCGCTTATACCCGGACTGGGTGCTGGGCAAGTTGCTAAGCGTGCCGCTTTAGCTTCAGTAGGTAAGTCACTCGCGTCTGAAGCCGCTGAAAAAGGGTTGGCTGGAGAAGCTGCACAAGCTTTTGTTACGGAAGGCATGAAACGTGCCGCACCACAAATTGCTGCTAAACAAACGTTAGGTACAAATGTAGGTGTATTCTTAGGGTCTTACGCACAAAACGCCCCAGAGATATTCCAAAATATCTATGAGAAAACAGGTCAGTTAGATGTAGGCGTATCTTTACTTTTTGGTGCTGGCTCCGCTGCGTTAGATTCCATTCTCCCTGCACAATTAGCTAAGCAAATTTCTGGGCCTCTTAAAGTAGGCGTAGTGGAAAAAATACTAGAGAAATCTGGTATGGATAAAAGCCTATTGCGTAGCGTATCAGCAGGTATTTTAAAAGGCTCCGTTGGTGAAGGGCTTACTGAAGGTGCACAAGAGGCTATTAGTATAGCCGCAGAGAAGTTTGTCGCTAACCACCCACAGATATTTAAAAGCAAGGAATGGGACAGAATCATGGAGTCCAGTGTCCGTGGAGCTATTGCGGGCGGTGGGTTCGGAGCAGTAGGCGGTGCGGCTGAGCGTGGTAGAACGTTATCGGATGAGGCTGCTAAACAGCGAGAAGCTGCTGCGGCTGAGCAAGCACAACAAGAAGAAGCGGCTGCGGCTGAGCAAGCAAAACAAGAAGAATTTGAAAGATATAAAAATGCAACACAAGGTTCCTGGGCAGAACAATTTGATGAGGACGTCCAAAGGCAAGAGCAAGGACAAACAGATGCCGATATAGAAGCACAGGCGCAAGAAGTAGTACAAACAGGCCAGGGGTCGTTAGATCCAAGAGTACAAGCTCGTGCAAACGAAATACTACGTGAACAACAAGCGGGCGCTAGACAAAAAGCTGCTGCTGAAGCTGATAAAAAAATAAATCAAGGCACTCTGTTCGATCAGTTTGATGAGGATATTCAAAAGCAAGAACAAACAGATGCCGATATAGAGGCGCAAGCGCAAGAAGTAATACAAACTGGTCAAGGATCATTGGATCCAGAAGTACAAGCTCGTGTAAATGAACTACTGCGTGAACGGCAAACAACCACTAGACAAGAAGAGTTCGAGAAATATAAAAATGCTGTGCAAGGCTCATGGACGGAACAGTTTGATGAGGGCCTTCAAAAACAAGATCAAGAAAGGGAAGCTGCTGTAAAAGATGTATTGGAGACTGGACAGCAAGACCTTTTTGACGAATCCATAAACAAAGAAGCGGAAGCGCGTATAAAGGCTACGCAAGAACAAGAACGGTTAAACCGTTATAAAAAAATAGGTGTAAACGGAACTGTTATCGGCTCCACTAAAGATGAATTAAAAGCTTTTGGTAAAGCTATTGGTGTCGGTAATACTGCCAAAATATTACGACCTGAAGGACCATTTGCCGGTAAAGATTTGTCAAATCCTGAGCAGTCAAAAGAAGTAGTGGATATGCTGACAGCACTTGCTAACAGTAAAGATGCACCTGCAGGGGCGGCGACAAAAATAGAAAAACTGTTAAGCGACCCTTTATTTCAAATTAGAGAAATGGAGACTCAGAATGAGCCAACTACACAAACTGAAACCGGAGGATTTGAACCTAGCCCTGGAGCTACTATCGGAAGCGCAGAGTCTGAACGTGAGGATACCGGAGGCTCTCGAGCACCTGACATCGGCGGATTGGGACCAACTGGATATGATGTTGACGTCTCTAATGCAGGAGAAAGAGGAGTCGATACTTCACTAGAGGAACAACCAGAACCAACACCTAAACCTACAACCAAAGCTGACCGGCGGGTTACTGAGCTGCTCAAAAACAGACTGCGCACCGCTGCTGAAGATGCTGGGGTCGATCCAAATTTAGTATCGTATGAGGGTTTAGAAGATACCCCTGCGCACAACTACTTAAAATTACCTACCCTGCTTAATAAATACTTTACTGCCTATGATGTAGCAAATGCACCGGATAAAGGTAAAGGGGTAAAAGACCGCGTAGAGAAAAATAAAGTAGACCTTAGCGCATCACGTAAAGCAATCTTACAGCTAGAGCCTAAATTAGAACCAATATTGGATAGGTTGGCTGCTGCACCAACTGAAACCCGTGAAGATTTTGTGACAGGGGTTAATAAAGAAGCTTTAGATGAATTTGATTCTGTTATGGGGCAGCGTATTAAAGACGCTAAAGTTAAAGCTAAAAAGAAACCTAAGGCTAAAGCAAGTCAAACCACTGCTGGTAAACCAAAACTATCGGAAGAAGAGTTTTTCCGTAATGTTGAAAAAATAGCAGGTAAAGGTGTATTCCACCTTCCAAAACATCAAGGTCCTAATTTGACTGAGATGGGTAAAGCTTTGGCTAAAAGTGGCAACTTCAAAGGTCTTGTGCAGCATTTAAAGCATGTATCAGACAACCCAAATGTACAAAGAATACTAAACAAAATAGCAGGGCTGGGGCTTAAGACTAAAGTTAAAATTGGTCAGGTAGAAAACGATCAAGCGGGTTCATACGATCCTATAACCGATACGATTACGCTTAGCCCAGAACATGGGTTGAATGAGCACACAGTGCTGCATGAAACGATACACGCGGCTATATCTCATGTGCTGAATAGTCCTAATTTGCCAGTCACCAAACAGCTAAGCGAGTTGTTCCACCAACTACAAAATCAATTAGGCGGGTTCTATGGTGGTCAAAATATGCAGGAATTTGCTGCTGAGTTAGTAAGTAACCCGCAGTTCCAAGCATTGCTTAAGACCATCAAAGCTCCTAGAAGTGAGAATATGTTTCAACGCTTCATGCGAGTATTAGCAGAGTTCTTTGGTTTCCGTAAAGGTACTAATGCTTATGACGCGGGGCTGAAACTGATTAACGATGCGATTGATATATCAGCAGATGTAGAACCTTCCTTATCAGATATGCTGTTTTTAGGAACGCCTAATACGGCTAGGGAAGGACTCGATATAGTAGGTAGGATTGGTCAGGAAATGCCTAGTCTGACAGGACGGGCAATAGAAGGCGCAAAAAATTACATATCTAATCTACCTCGTAATCTAGTATCACTTGGCTCAGGGCTTCTGCGTTTAGACAACCTAAATACCATATATAAAAAAGAGCTTCCGTCCATACAAAAATTATTATCTTCTCTTGAGCTTCGTCATGGTATGGAAGAGAAGATGGTTAAGGTAATAAACGACAACTATAAGTTTTTTGAAAAAGTACAAAAGACTCACCCTGCGCAATTTAGAGCCATGGAGAACATGGCGTATGACGCACGGTTGGAACAAGTAGATCCGTTGGATGGTAAGTTCTTAGATAAACCCGGATTAACTGATAAGCAACGTAGTGAGTATAAAAAGCTATCAAATATCTACAACAAGTTACCCCCCGATGTGCGTAAAACATACCGCATGATTCGTGATAGTTACTCAAATGCTATTAATGAATACGAAAAAATATTATTTGGTGATCCAGATAAAAAAATCCCAGGTATTGTAGAAGGATCAGTAGCTGCAAAATTGAAAGGAGAGTTTCAAGCTCGTAAGCGCCAAATAGCTTATATCCCATTCTTGCGCAAAGGCGATTTTTGGGTTGAGTACGATATAAATGGCGAACGCGCAGCATCTGCGTTTGAGTCTATTAGAGAACGCGAAAGATTTATCAACGAGGTACTAAAACCAAAAGGGATTAAATCAAAACCTTACCAAACTATTCAAAAGGCTAGTTTCAAACAGGGCGACTTACCTCCTACGAATTTCATTGTGCAGGTTATGAATAGCCTCAATAAGAAAGGTGCCAGCCAAGACGTTAAAGACACCATATACCAATCATACCTGTCCTTATTCCCTGCGGAGTCTCTCGCTAAGAACTTCATGAAGTCTGAGAACGTGCTGGGTATGGAGCGTGACATTGTGCGCGGTTATGGCGAGACCATGATTAAATGGGCACGTAAGTTGGCTAGGTCTAAATACAACCCAGAAATCGACCGTGCTGTGAGAGCAATAGCCACAGAAGCTGAAAATAATGGCACCCCTGAGATTGTGGCTATTGCAGAAAATATTGAGAAGCAAAGTAGTTTCTTTCACAACCCAACTTACGACAAGCTTACAACCGCGTCCACAACGTTAAGTTATTTTACATTCATTGCTGGAAACATCTCTTCAGCACTAGTTAACTTATCTACGCTGCCTATGTTCACCTTGCCTATGCTAGGCGCTAGGTATGGGTTTGATTCGGCGTTTATGGTAATGCCTAATGCCACTAAAATGGCTACCAATTATTCGCTCCATAAAACGATACCTAAACAATATCAAAAATTATTTGATACGCTTAACGATCATGCCCAATTAGAACATACGTTGGCTAGAGAAGTATTAGAAGGTCGTCGTGAGACAACATCGGACTTCTTAGGGGTTAAAGCAAAAATAATGGATTTGGTATCTAAACCATTCCATGTTACTGAAGTAATGAACCGTGGCACAACAGCAATAGCAGCTTATGAGCTAGCGCTTAAAGGTAATCCGTCGCTAGGCATTAAGCCTATGAACGAACAAGATGCTATTAACTATGCGGTAGATACTGTTAAGCAAATAAATACTTCTGGTTTGTCTTCAACTGCTCCGCTTTATATGCAACATCCGTTAGGACGTGTGTTCTTTACATTTAAGTCATTTATATGGAACCAAGCGTTTGCTGTAGCTCGTGCTTTCCACCAAGCAGCAAAAGGCGAGAATGCTAATGTTAGAAAAGAGGCATTGCGTCAGTTATTTGGTATCTACGGCACGGCGTTTGCGTTTGCTGGTATAAAAGGGCTACCGTTTATGGGGGCAACCTCGGTTCTAGCAACAATGGTAAACGCATTATTAGGTGATGATGACGAGCCATATGACTTCGATGTAATGATGCAGGAATGGTCTAATCTGATGTTGTATAAAGGCTTACCCAACTACGCATTAAATATTGAGCTATCTAATCGTGTCGGTGTAGCTAATGACTTAATATACCGAGATGATCCTCGTAGTGTAGCGGAGCATGGTTACGTTCTAACTGCTATGAAACAAGCGTTTGGACCCGCAGGTGCGTTTGTATTTGATGCCGGACGTGGAGCGCAGTTGATGTCTGAGGGGCATACGTACCGTGGTATAGAAGCTATGATGCCAAGTTTCATTAAAAATGGTATGAAGGCTATGCGGTTCGCAAATGAAGGTGCGCTTACTCTTAAAGGACAACCTATAGTAGAGGACCTCAGTGCTTATAACTTGATGATGCAAGCTATCGGGTTCTCCCCTGCCAATCTAACAAGAACCTATGAAGAGATTGGTATGCTGAAAGAATTTGAGCGAAAGCTTTTAGCAAAACGTTCTAAGTTGTTAACCAAATACGACATGGCGATTAAGTCTGGTGACTATGAGTTATTACAAGAAACGCGAGAGGACATAGCTGACTTTAATAAGCTAAGAATCAATCCTAAAGCTAGGATAACCCAAGACACTTTGAACCGCTCACAAAAGGCTAGAAAAGCTGCTGAAGAGCAAATGATACATGGGATACGATTCAATAAAGCTCTAAGACCAGAACTGGATAAGCTAATAGAATCGTTTGAAGATTAAAAAAAGCCCTTGGATAACCAAGGGCTAAATACCCTTAAAAAGGGTGCACACTAGGGAGAGTGAAACGATACATCAAGTCTCTATTGTATCTGCTATCTTCCAAACCCGCAAACCATAAACCCCTTTCTCAATAACTTTTTTATACATCAAGCACATTTTCAATCTATCAGCTTCTCGCTGCATAAACTTCTGCATAGCAGAACGATTCAAACAAGGTATAAATAGCGACGTACCTGGTTCAAATTTATGCCATTGGATCACTATCTGTAATTCCACTGGTTGCATCGCGTAGTATTATAGTATCGTTAAATGTGTTTAGTTTAGTGGTATCGAAGCATAACGCTGGCACAGCAGCTTGAGTATTAGCAACGGTGCCAGCGGTCATACGCTTTTTCTTAACCGCCAATAACGCGCCGCTCTTACGGTAGGTATCAAGTGACTCGTCACAATTAACAAAGTGCTTAGCGCAGTCGTCGCGGTATGTTTTCATAACAACAAACATCATCTTGGTATCTGGCTCATAGCGCACTGATAGCGCACCGCGAGGCTCGCGTATAGGCCCATGCTCAAGTCCAGTTCGGCTATCTTTCTCACCGTTCACAACAAGAATTTCATGGAAGTGCCTTTGTAGGAAGCCACCGAGGTAGTCCTCAACATCAAACATATAGTCTTTAACTTTTGCTCGGGTGTTCCTTATCAGGTCAATCCCAAAGTTGAATACAGGTTTTATTGGTATGTCGTGCAACCCTATCTGCTTAGCAATAGCACCGCCGGTAACACTTAACATAACCATTGCTGACCAGAACCTTTCAGAGCTTTTAGTATCCGCTGCTATGTCTACCTTTGCCTGTATCTCTTCCATCTTACTTTTGACCATAGGCAACTGACTTAATATGGTTCTCGCAAAGGGGTCTATAGCATGGCCATAATTTTTAAGTAACCTATCAAAGTGCGACCTTGCCCATATAGGATCTTGTTTATCATCTTTATCTAGCTTTATTTCTAGTAGCCTATTCAACTCACCATCTGGGAAGCTCTTTATGGATAGCAATGCGTCAGGCACAGACCTGTTACTTGTGCTTATTAACCCTGCAGCGAATTTGGTATGGTTCAAACGCTCAGCATTTTCATGCTGTTTCATACGGTGCTTACCACGACCTGATGTTATGTCGTAAATCAAACTCGACATATGATCTGGCATCATATTGGTTATCTCATCTATCGTAACAGCTAAATTCTGTAGTGTACCGACACGTTGCATACGCGCATTATGAGTGTCTTTAGGAGATAGCATAAGCTCTTTAGGCCGCCCGTATATACTGTTGATGGCGTATAGAATTGTGGTCTTACCTGATCCAGAATCTTTATTGACCAGATTAAGTAAAAATCCATCCAGTGCGGTGAATTTAAGTAGCAGGGAACCGAACCCCATGAAAAATGCAAACGCTCTATCTTCCATACCTGGGCGGCTGTAGATGTTGATAATATCTTTCCATACATGGAAGTCGCCTTTAGGTGTGACTAACGGTATCAGTGGTAGTGTGGGTGCAGATGGTGGACTATAAATAGTCTCGTTCACTCGTATCTCTCGATCTCCAATAATTATTGCGGAGTCATCTTCTAACCAACCAAACTGCTTGTGTGCTTTTTCTGCTCTTGATGTCATTTGTAATTCCTCAACCCATTTAGTTACGTACCACATAAGTGTGTCCTGTTGTTTGCTCAATACCGCCATACCATGCGAGGCAATTACCTCTCTAAACCTGTCTTTAGATAGCACGGCAGATAACGGTATAATGAACTCCCTAACCCCATCTTTAGGTAAGTGCAAGCGAAGTAATAGCGTCTCGCCTATATCTGGATCACTCATTCGTTTAACTACATAAAAATCGTACGGGTATATAACCTCGTCCTTATCATTGTTTTCTTTATCCTTTGTATGCACGAAGATGCCACCATTCTTACCTCTGAAAAATGGGTGGGGGTATTTAGGAATCGTGTACTTTTTAAGCTCTTTCGTTTGTGGGATTACATCTATTACGGTGTTATCTTCTTCAGTTGCTTCCGCAATCTCATTGCCTAGTTGTATCGGGCTTGTAATAGTAAGTTTGCATCCCTCACACCCAGTAGGGTTTAGCTTTTTAAATGTCTCACAGGTATAGGGGCCTTTAGTCTCATTAGCTTTTTTCTCAGTAAGCTCATGGGAATAGTCAGGGTGGTTGTTGCTTAGAAGGTGGATATACTTATCACGATCTACACATTGTTGTGCAATTGATAACCCTGCTCTCCATAAGGGTTCCTCTAGCTTATCTTGGTTTTCGTAGATGTTAGCTATCTGCGCACAGCCTTTTTCCTCGAGTGACTTAAAGAGAATAGTCTCGAACCTAGACTGACTAGAACCCACCAATGCTGCAGTAGCAGCGTCAAGCGGCTTGCTTTCAAATCGCTTAGCAATTTCTTTTAGTATGTTGTCAGCAGGAGCAAGTAACTCCTTTATCTTGTCGTTAGCTACAAGTGGGGCTAGATATAGAATCTCGCACGGTAAGGGATTAGTCGGATCTTTAATATGGTTAGTCTCGATCATGCGCAATACACGCGCAGAATCTGCGGGAACCGCGTAGTCGATATTAAACTTATGTTGTGTGCATAGTTGTTTTAATTGTTCGGCGTAAGGTTTCCAATCCTCTTTATCTATAGCTTCTTGCAGAATCCAGTATATGTGTGCCCCGCGCCCAGACTTTACAATAGTTGGTTTGGGCAAACTTGTGTTTTTACAGAACTGTTTAAGCGCAGCTATTCCATCATCCAATGTTGCGTAAGGTTTGTTGTCGCCGCAGTCTAGGTCAATGAAAAAAGACTTAAGAGATATAACATTGACTGCAAAACGACCATTTGCTATTGCCCCATACTTAGCAACTCCATAAAAAGAGTTATATCCGGCTTTCTGCAGTTCGTCAGAGTTATCGCTTAGCGCTTCTATGCTTGTAACAAATCGCTGGCGGGTATTATCCTTGCCTTTAATCCCCCAACCGCAGTAGTGTTCCCCTTCTTCAAGAGGTGGCAGCACTAATGCCAAAAATTCGTTTCGTGAAACCATAGCCGTCCCTAGCATACCGTCAAAAAAGAAGAGGCAGGAGCGTGACGGACGCGCCCTTTTTGGTAGCTAACCTAGCCTCTCCAGCAGTCATTTAGCACATATTGTTTATAAACTGCTCCACGCCCTCAATATGTTTTTTAGCAACTTCGGTCTTACCGGTAAACCAGTTATAGACAGTAGTTCTAGTCACATTGAAACATTCAGCAATTTGTACTACAGGGATGCCTTCATCAGTGCAAAGTCTGCCTAATCTAACACCTAGTAAGCTTTTATCTGCTCGTTTAATCTGAGAGATTAAATCCATTGAGTATCCTCTAGTCATGTTAGTCATCCCACTCTTCTATAATAGAACCCATATCCTTTTTTTCTGCAGGTGCATCTTCTTTCTTAGCACCTTTTTTCTTAGGTTCTTCTTCCACTGGTTCGACTACTTCAGCAGGTGCAGATAAACCTACAGCGGCTTTGACTTGATCTATTTCGGCTACCGTCATAGTAATAGCGCGTTTAACAGCAGGGGTACTAGCCAACTCAATAACCCTAGCGTGCTGTGCCTCGGTTAAAACACCAGCAGGTTTGAAGGTAATCTTAGGCGTCGCACTGTCTGTATCAAAACGCATTTCAGTAATCAATGCCGTAATAGGTACTTTGTTGTTGTACAACATATTAGCGTACGCTTTCAACGGCCACTTTCCAGGTTCGCCATCCCCGAATATAGACGCTGCAGGAAGTGACATTTGGTATATATCACCTGTCTCAATCTCATTAGCTAATACTACAGCTACGCGTTGACTGTAACGGCAAGCACGGGAGTTGCCTTGTCCAGAACCTTTAATGTTCTTGGCACAATCAATACAACGTGCGGCTTGAGGCTTAGATGATTTGGGGTCTGGTGTTGCTTCGTTTATAGACCAGCATACAGGTGCGACAGGATCTCCACCTTCAACGTATTGCGCTTCGTAGTAACTACGCATAACTTTATCGGCAGCGGATACAACCACTACACTTAAAGAACGTTCTTCGTTCTTTGCTATTTCTTTACCACCAACTACCATGCGCCATACACCACCCTTGATGGATATGCGCTTCATACCGCCACCACCACTACCTGCTAGAGCTTTAGTAGTTTCGTCTAACTCAATATTTTTCAAATAGCTGGGCAGCCCATCTTTGAATATGGATAATTCGTTGCTCATTTTGATTCTCCTATCGTTTAATAATAACTACTGTTTGTGTTACATCGGCGTTCAAACCAGGGGGCGTCAGGTCGGGGTTCTCTTCTAAAAACTGCTCCATATGTGAAGTGTGAACCCGTTGTTGAAGTAAGCCTATAGCATCGTGCTCTTTAATAAACTTATAGAACAGATCCCAATCGGTAGGCCAAAATCGCTTTGTGATACGTCTGGAAATTGTACCGTGCTCGGTACGAATTGTTGATGCGCCTTGTTCCTTGCATATCTCTAACAACTGTTGAGCAACTATTTCTAGCTGTTCTTCCAGGTCTTTGTCTTGTTTAGCAAGTTCTCTGCGTTTTTCGCGGATCTTAACGTATATGTTAACTAGTTTATCCGCATTGAGTTTTTCTTCCATTTGTTTCTCCTTCGCTTGTAAAAGGTAATTAATTCTATAATTAAAAACTACACACTGTCAAGTTTCTTCCGTGATGTTTTTATATAAATCTATTAACCTATTGTGTACGTTAATTTTTTCCGACAACATTCTGTATATTTTTCTCTCTACAGGACTACCTTCTAAGTGCACAACTGTACATGGGTTGCGTTGTCCGGCTCTATGCACCCTAGCATTTGCTTGTAAGTAAGTTTCTGTAGAGGTTATCGGCCCCCACCACACAACTACGTTAGCTGCGTGTAGTGTTACGCCATGCGCCGCTGCCTGTGGTTGAATCACTAGTACATGCGGATCAGCGGTAGTTTGAAAGTTCATGAAAACTTCAGTACGTTTTGTAGCACTGATACCACCATGTATTACTTCGACGCTAATCTTATTACGTTTTAACTCTTCTGAGATAATATCTATTACATGTTTGAACGGCGCAAATATTATAACTTTATGGCTGGCTTCTTCAATAACTTCTAGCAGCGCACTCATACGATTCTTTACATCAAACGTCACAACTTCTTTAGTATCCGAATACACAGCACCGCATGACAACTGAAGTAGTTTATTCAAGTTAGCCGCTGCGTTTACTGTGGTTATCTCTTCTCCTGCAGCGACCGTCATCATTTGCTTGCGAATAAGCTCGTAGTATTTCATCTGCTGTGGTGACAGCGGTGTGTCTCTGGTTACATAAGTCATATCTGGTAAATCCAAACATTCCTCTTTAGTAAACCGTATAGCTGGCTGCAATACTTCATGAACAATTTTCTCTGACTTTGCTTTAGGTATCCACTTAAACTGCGTCAACCTTTGCATTACCATATCCCTGAACGCCCCATAATATTTAGGCACTCCAGTAGGATTAATTATTTTAGCTAACCCATATGCGTCGGTGGGTGACTGCGATGCGGGTGTTCCTGTTAACATCCATACCCATGTTGAGGGTTTGATAATAGAGACCAAGGTTTTCCAACGTTTTGTACCCACATTTTTATAACAGTTCGCTTCATCAATAACAATCAAATCAAACTCTTGTTCAAGCACCGTGTCTTTTAAAACACCCAATCCGTCATAGTTCATAACAACAAAGTCTACGTTGCTCTTAACTGCCGCCGCCCGTTTTTCTTTCGTGTGGCTATGGGCTATCGCTACTGTCCTGTGCATAGCTACCTTAAATAGATCAGCTTCCCAAGCCGACTGCATAATGGATAGCGGACATAATATAAGCACGCGCTTTATAATACCCTCATTCATTAAATAGTCTGCAGCCCATATAACGCTGCCAGTCTTACCAGTGCCTTGCTGGTTAAAACAAAAAGCCCTACGGTGCAGCGTTAAAAACGATGCCGTTTCTATCTGGTGGTTAAATGGTTTGTACAACCCAGGCCATTCGTAATTATGTTTTATGGGTGACGGAACATTCTTGATGCGCAGGTTCTTAAGCACCGTGGCTTCTTCCAGCCCCCATTTCACCAACACTTCGCCTGAGTCTAATATCTTAGCTTTAGGTATAACAGTCGTTATACGGTTAGGTTCTCGTACCCTTAAAAGTAGCGCTTTATTATCTATTATTTGCATCTTGTCGTCTTTTAGCCCAAATAACATTAGACCGAAAGTGGGTTTTCCACTGACGGTCACATTAACATCAACCCCTAACTACTTTATTTCTTTACTTCGCGTTTGCTTCTTTCTGAAACTAGATTGCCTTTACTATCTCTACGGAACGATCTATTCGCTGCTTTAGATTCTACACGCACACCGTTCTTAACACTACCACCTTTATCAATAGCTTTGACATGTGCTACATCCTTACCATCGCCTTTATGCACTTTACCTTCTTTTAACAATTTCCTACGTGCGGCGTTTCTCTCTGCGCGGTGTTTCTTCTGCGCTTCAGTACCTTGGTACTCTTCGTATTCTTTCTTATACGGTCTTGGCTTGTTTACGTATGGCATTAATAACCCCCTTTGGTATTATGTGCGCAGTCTGTAACAGGACACCATCCTTTGCAGCTAAAGTTAGGTCGTGGATTCCATACGTCTAATTCTACAGCCTTTTCCAAACGATTAACATCGGTTATCCATTTACCCCAACGAATACTTGATTCGTTTTGTGTGTATTCAGTCGTAACAAAATCGTTAGCTACAACAAACAACAACCCACCTTTAACCTTCTGTACTTCTGGGAAGTGTTTAAATAATGCAAGGGACAGAATCTCTAACTGCTTAGTGTCAGCATATTTAGATGACTTGCTAGTCTTATAATCCACTACAAATGCTTTGTCGCCCCGCAGAACAATCAAATCCGCAATGCCTCTCCACCACACATCCTTTGCACCAAACTTGCAGGGTTTCAAGTCTCGTGTTAACCCAAGCCGATGCTCGCAAAGCTTCTCACCGTCCATATCTCGTAGCTTCTTTACCGGTGTCAGTATCTCACTATACTGCGTAGGTATTGGCACTCCATCTCTAATAAATTCTTCAGCAGCGCGATGCACAGCTAGACCAAATCTCAAGTGCTCCTGTACTGGCTCTACTATATCTTTCTTAATCTTAAGCCTGTAATACTTATGTGGGCAAAGGTTAAATAAGTCTAACGCTGAGTATGACCACGCTACTTTACCCATTAGATTGTTCTTTTTCGTGTTGTATAGCGTTGTATGTCATTCGTAATTCAATCTGGGCCAAAGTAATATATTCAAGAGCTTTATCATACTGTCTGTGTATCATTGCTTCGTGCATGTCTTTCATTGCACTTTCGGCAATCATAAAGAAATATGAGTAGTCCATTAATGGTGCGGCGTCGTTAACATCTTTATCTTTGATTTGACTCATGTCTCATGCTCCCTTTGTTCCAACATAATTTGTTCTTCAACCTCAGCTATATCTGCAACAGTTTCTCCACACTGAGGGCAGAAACTAACACTAAATTTGCTGTTTTCCCCAACTCTAACACCTTTACCACATTCGCAAACTTCATAGGGTTCCATACGGTTCCTTTTGTTAACAATCCGCAAGAGTCTTACCAAAATCTGCTTCAGCGTCTAATGGGATTCCAGGTATCCATGAAGGCGCAATACGCATAGTAGCTAATGTAAAGTCTTTAGCTTGCTCGGCTTCTTCTTCAGGTACAACTAAATACAAAGCGTCGTGAACAGTAAGTGCCACACGGTAGCGTTTCTGAATCTCCAGCATGTGCCATGCAATAATACACCGTGCGGTTGCTTGAGTCAGCCCTTGAAATACCTTAGCGCCGTAAACCTTATCCCGCCCATTTCTAACTGCATAAGACCATTGTATTTTACCATCTACAAGAGCATTTTGCAGCCCTGGGTATTGCATATATAGCCCCGAAGGTAACCTCACACCTTTCTCGCCATCAACAGAAAAAAACTTATTATAGCCGTAGTCTTTGTATTTATTTGTGAGTATGCTCTCTAAAACTAATCTACCGCCACTCCACATATCAACAACTTTTGTGTAAGTCTCACGATATTGGTTAACAATTTTAACCGCTTCCTCTTCTCCAATATCATTACCCGATCCACTCTTAATAGCGTTTTGTAGCTTCTTAGCACCAACCCCATAAATCAAAGACAGTTGCGAAGTCTTACCAATAAATCTCTGCTCCGCGCTAACTGCTTCGTAATCCACACCAAATACATCAGAGGCAAAGTCTTTATACAGGTCACGCCCTTTAGCGAGTAAGTCTAGCTTATCTGTTTGTCCTGCAAGCCACAACCCAACACGTAACTCTATGTTGGATAAATCCGCACCAACTATTATGTGGCCTTCAGGCGCTTTTATCGCGGCCTTCAACGTAGACTTTCGCGGTATGTTCTGCATATTGATTGAGTCACTTGCCGCCCATCGTCCCGTCCGTGCTCCGTAATACTTCAACGGCACTGGTAACTTTCCGCGTTTGCCTATATTTATAAATCTTTGCGTACGGGTTTCTTCTATAGTAGTCTTAGTGCCTAGCCTTGCCGCTACAACAGCTTGCACTCTAATATCTTCATGCTCTAATAACGCTTTAAACTCTTCATCAGTCTTAGCAAACGCCCAAGTTTCTTTGTTAGTACGTGCGCTTATTTTAGTCGGTGGTATAACGCCATAACTTCTTAATAGCTCGGCAAACTTATTATTCGACATTAACTCTTTTCTGTTAGTATCGGCTGCAGATAATAATTGCTCTTTCTTAGCTTTGACATTTTCTAAGTGCTGCTCCAGCAGAGGGATGTCCAACTCCAACTCTGGCTTTATAAACATCTTTAATGTAGCATCAATTACCTTAAGCTCTTGCTGTGGAAACGATTGCAGTAATATATTAAACAGCTTATGCGCTAAATTAACATCATTACAACAATAATCTCCATACTTAGCGAGATCAGCAACATTAAAATCAGAAAGACGTTTTCCCAATGCGTTAATAACTTCGTCGCCTTTTTCACCTATATTGTACCTTTCAGCCAAAGCCTTGAGACTACCCCCTGCATCCACCCCATGAATCGCTCGCGCCATGCAGAGGGTATCCAACCAACCTTTCGGAGTAACCCCAAAGTGCCACGAAAGTATTGCTCCATCAAACAAAGTGTTATGCGCTAATACAAAAGATTTTGCCCAATCATACATCCGTAAGTGTTTACGTATTTGGGCTTTAGTTCCAGTGACCCATATTGCCGCATTATCGTCCTCTTTTATACTTACACCGATAATCTCAAACCTGTCATCACGTATGTATTCTTCGGTGGTCAGCTTAGAAAGGCTGTACGCTTTGTCGTAATAGGTTTCAAAATCTATTGTTATAAGCATCACCACTGCCCGAATCCTGCTCCAAACCCAGAACCAAACCCTGCTCCAAATCCTTCACCAAATGACGCGCCATAACCAGTTCCAAATCCACCACCGATATAAGGCTTATAGTATCTTTGATGATAGTTATAATCGTTCCTAATCCTTGACGGCAGTAGCTCTAGCGATGGTGTTACAGCTCTAGCTGGTGTATTAACCACGATAGGAATTGTTACTGGATTTGGACCTAAAATTGTTACCATAACTGTCGTAATCATAATTTATCTCCTTTTCAAATTACATTAAATATTAATCCTGGCACTTACTCGTTACGCCGCCCCTTAACGCTTAGAGAACCCCCCATACGCTTCACAGCGTTATTTACTGAGTTTATGAAATCTTTATCGTAAACTTTACCTTTATACCCTGGATAACCAAGTAGTATTTTAATGCGCCTAGCTGTTGTTATTGAGACTCCAGATACCTCAGCAATTCGCTCATCAGTATATCCCTTAAGAACTAACCGATAAGCTCTTTCCGTTTTAGTCGGTATCTGCACTCCGCATAACCTATGTGCGTCATAAAAGTATCTTACAAATGTGTTATAGGGCATCTTCACAACCCCTTTCCTAGCAGATGTGGGTATCTTATGTTCTTTACCTAATTGCTCATACACTTCAGTGCATGATATGCCTATGTCAGCACCTATTATTTTAGAAATATCCTCATACAGTTTAGCGTTTTCCTCACTAGCATAAGGTTTGTATTTTATATACGCCTCATCAGATGGTGGAGGTTTGTCATACCTGGTGCATTCCTTAACCACCGCTTCTGGAATTGGTTTAAGTCTAAGTTGTATTAATAAGCTATCCTTGTGCGTTGGGTTAATGATCTTGTGCTTCAGCATTTAGGCCATTCCCTTACTAAATCATCAAAAGTTTTATTACTTAATATATTAGCTCTATATAAATCCGTATATTCCTTAGGACTCATTCGTCTTAATTTTTCGTACAGTTGCGCCTTGTCCACATCTGGTAACACGTTTTTAATAAAAGATACCCTAGCAGAGTGACGTGCTATTTTATTGTCTTGTCCAGCATGTAAGTCACATGCTTGGATAGCGAGTTCTATAATATCTTTATAGCGCTGAATACTTAATCCTTCCTCGGTTTCATAAAATTCTGGGTATTCCAATAGCGAATCTTTTTCTATCAGTTCCAGCGCTTCTAAAACAGCACCGAGTGTATTCACTACACCATCTGCCTCAATCATAACTCCTATGAGGGCTACGTGCCTATTCCATTCGTCTCTAGTCATCTGTCTCATTTAATTCCCCTTATTGCGTACAACCCTACGCGCCCCTAGTACCGCAAGTGCTCCTTCGTATGATGGGTCTGTGTCTCTAATAAACACCCCATCTAACATAACTCCCTTTCGGTCTTTAATAATTTCATAAGCGCCATGTAAACACTCCTCTAATTCTAGGTCGTGTTGTGCCGCCAGTATGATAAGTGTTATTAAAACATCACCTATGTCGTCCTGTATATTTTTTTGCTTGTTAACGTAATCAGCAAGCTTCCCTACTTGTGAAACGCATTTAAGCATTTGCGCTTTTGGGCAACCGCCATCTATTAAGTTGCGGTCGTTTGCCCATCTAATAACATTACCAATGATATGATCCATTTTAAAATCCTTTTATGAATTCAATTAATTGGATTGCCTCGTCCGTCATCTTCACTCTTTTTATGCGAAGATTAGTTGGTTCATAAGTCCGAATAAGCAATCCTAGTCTTAATAACTTTTTCATGTGGACATGTGTGGTTACGTTTGACGCTCCCTTAAAGGCACTAAGTAATTGCATAGTGAGAACCGAACCTTCCTCTTTACATAAATCATTAACTGTATCGAGTATTAGTATATCCATCACGTCGAGTTCATACTTATCACGCAACTCTGTTATCACTGTTGCTAATTGTTTTAGTTCCATTTATGTTAGTCCTATAAAAATGTCTTTTTCCTTCGCAATACTTAAGCTCTATCAATCCAAGCTCTCGCATCTTAGTTATATACCTTCTTGCGTTTCTACTACTTTGTTTTAGTATCCTTGAAACAACCAATACATCAAATGCGTATAGGCTATTAAGTTTATTTTGCAGTCTCTTCACTATTGCGTCGCTAGGTTTTTGTCTCATATATAAGCGCTCTCTTAATTTGGTTTCCTCAAGACTTCTGACTCGCTCGCCACCTTTGGTTTTCTAGGTGCCATTGACTCGCTTAATCTGTATGGTTTCCTCATGGCTTCTGACTCGCTCCCCAACCCTGGTTTCCTAATTGGCCTATGACTCGCTCCTCGGTAATGGTTTTCTTGCTTTCCATGACTCGCTTTTCCAATTTGGTTTTCTATTCACCCATGACTCGCTTGTTTATCTTGGTTTTCTTTCCCTCCATGACTCGCTTAATTGCATTGGTTTTCTTGCTTTCCATGACTCGCTGGCGGGTTGTGGGTTTCTATTCTCTAATGACTCGCTCGTATCCTCTGGTTTTCTTCTTTCTCATGACTAACTACTTTAGCCTCTATGCACATGACCATGTTTAGCTTCATGGTATTCCGCATGTACTTCTAAACCTTCCAATGTTCTCCAGGCTATATATAAATCACACAAAAAACGCTTAATCATGTAACGCTGCGCCATGTTATGAATATGCCCTTTAGATTTTTCCTGATGCCTGGTGTCTGTTTCCAGCCGGTTCTTATAGTTGTAATAATGCTCTGAATACGGTGACTTACACTTGAGAAAGCTCCCACCTAGAACATTAAGTAACTTGGTTTTTAAGAAAGGCTTGAACGTAATGCCTTGCTTCTCTTGTTCTACACCTTCCGTATCTATATAGCTCTGTGTGGTTAGATGCTCTTTATACTTACCTCTGCCTCTACCGTCTTGTGCTACATCTAACCCTGCATATTTCCACAATGACGATGCGTATCTGGCCTTAGTTATGTCAATCTCACTGATAATAACACCTGACATAGCAGCGCCACAGCCTTTAATACCTTTCAAAAATTCATTGTATAGCCTATATCTTGCCACTTCTTTTTCCAACTGTTTGAAGTGGTCTAGTTCTCTAGCTTCTAGTTCAATATACTGGTCGACTAAACACAATTCCGTGTAGTCACTAATAAGTTCATCACCAACAAAGTTCTTTTGCGATGGTAACTTATCCACAACCCCATCAGTTATTTTTCGATAACTCAAGCGTATCTTGTCCAGCAGCTTCTTTTCATCCGTGCCTATTTCAGATTCCTTAGTGCTTGGTTTTTGGCCTAGCTTTGATTTGAAGTTAACGACAATCCGGTTACCCATCTGTATCCGCAGCTTTTGTATATCATATGTACCGCGAACCATCATTCTTATACTGCTCATTGGTTTTAATTCTTTTTTCTTGGTTTTCATTTCATTCTCCTTTATTTAATTGCTTTTATAAAACAACCTTTCTCTAATTTATTAACATCTGTTAATAAGTTTTCCAAAACCTCAAATCCGGTTTCGTCAATTACAACTGCTACACCACCCGCCGATGATAGTTCCTGCAGATTCTTTATCTGCAAAGCTGTTGGTTTGTTACCATTTGCCTTGCACTCAATCCCCAGGAACACACCATCTAAACAAGCTATGATGTCGGGTACACCTGACGACCCATAGCCATGCGTAGCAGGCATGAAGTAGTAAGCTCCATGCGCCGCCAACATTTTCTTTACTTTATCCTTTACCTTTTTTTCTGGTGTGCTCATTGTATAGTTCCATATATTCTTTGTGGTTTATATACACCAATACTGAACCACCCACATACTTAAACCCTAAGTCATTTTTTACATTGGTGTTAGAGCTATCCAGTAACTTAAGTAATGCCGCCTTTTCCTTAAGAATCAAAGGTAGATCATTCCAATCTAAAGTAAACATATCTAGCTTTTTGTTATCTAGAACGCTAACCTTAATTACAACCCCGTTATCTATTACAATGTATACAACATATCTAGCCATTGTAATAGTTCCATTAAAACATAGCAAGTATTTCGTCAACCTGACTTTTAACATCATGTCGGATTGTATTGTTCTCCCTAACTTCCTTAGCTTCCACACCTGTCACGGTAGCTTCTAGTCGTCTGCGTATAGCTTCGAGTTTAGGGTCATTTGTTACATTCAACTTAGTCAACAACCCACATAAATCGACCGCATTTGTAATCAGTGTGTCGCGGAATATCTGCGTGTATATCTCACCTTCTTTAGTAATCCTTGGTGTTGGTGCATCTGCTAACTTTTCGCTCATCTTAGTCACACAATCATGCAGTCTATTCCACGCTTCTTGCATAGCTTCTGATAACTTGTTGTCGTAAAAATTCTTATACTGATTCTCCAGATCGGCTTTCTGTTGCTCATCCATATCAATACGAAAGTCGTTTGTATCAGGCACAGGTAAGAACACGTACCTGAATTTGAACTTGTCTCTTACTTTGTCCACGTCTGGATACTCATCATAGTTAAACAAATCGCCTAACTGGAATGCCGCCGCACTAACAAGCGTAGGGTAGTCTATCAAGAATGACTCCACCGCATCATTGAACTGCGTCTCGTAGTTAGACAGTGTTGCCTTATAGTCGAAAAAGTTTTTCATAGGCAGCAACCTAGCTCCACCATCTGACCATGGTAGCGTCTGCTCGTAGTGCCATACCCTCATACCTGTAACAAGTTTCTGCACGTTATCCAAGTGTGGCGTACCCGCCATTAGACGTTTCATGTAGTTACCTGCTTTTGCCTTGGTATGTTTGGCAGCATCTATCTCCTCAGATACTTGTTTGTCTTGCTTGCGTCCTGTCCATGCTGATATGGATAGCTCTACTAATACTGCGCTTGATTGAATACACATGATTATCTCCTAATTATTATCACTGTTAATAAGTAACTTCTGCATGGCGCGTGCTTCATCTTCCGTGAACCCACAATATATTTTGTTAAAACACATTGCTAATGTCCTACGTTGTACACGCCATTCAATAACATCTTTATGTGGCGGGTTTACTCCTAACTTGTAAACCCATACCACACACCAATCGTTATATAGGTCGTTTGTCATTTATCGTATCCTTATTGTTCTCCCTACTTTGCTCACCTTATCGCTTGTAATACCCCATAACGTAGGGCATGACCAGCCTCTACCCCAACCACTATATACATAGCCATCAGTTAGAATGATTGCACACTCAGGCTTGATCTTATGTGCGCTCAGGTACTCAGGTATGCAATTAGGGTCAGTACCCCCACCACCTTTGGGTCTTGTGCTTTGCAGTATGTTGTCGACATCTTCTAGCTCGTACTTCTCATGCTGCGCTACGTGAGTATCCCAATACAATAAGTCCAACCCTTCCGGCCTCACCTGCTGGCATATCATTTTCAACTCGCTAAGAAACTGCCCGATACAATCATTACTAATAGACCCCGATGTATCGATGGCTATCACAACCCTACCCAAAGTCTCACTCATGAGCGACGGCATGTATACATCTTGTCCTATCCACCGTCTAGCTGGCCTGCGCCATGTCGATTCATCTTTGTTCATACAGAATGAATTAACAAATTCACGCAATGCCTCACGCCAATTAACTTTGCTCTCAAGTGCTTCATTAACTTCACGTGGTACAGTGCCGTTCATTTTGGCTGCTAGCATCTTGCCTTGTCGCAATGCTTGGTCTATGTCTTTTGCTAAAGCTTCTTTTTCAGCGTCGCTCATTTGTTGCCCATCTTCCCAATCATGCTCATCTAAACTAGGCGTATCGGTTACAGGCATTTCTTCACCCTTCTGGTTATCCATAGTCTTAACCATGACTGAGTTTTTATCCTTGACCTGCTGCATCAGATCATTAAACACCCGTTGCGAATCCCACCCGCGATACTTTTCATCTAACAATCCTTCCTTAGGCAGCCTCACATCTCTACCTGTTACATCGGAATCGTAGATCATTAAGTTAATCACGTAGTCACAGGCCATATTCGCTAATGTAGGATGCTTTGTGTAAAGATGTTTCCATGTGGATAAATGACGGAAGGCAACATGAAGGTTCTCATGCAGGACTAACGCCCTAATTTCTGCTTCTGATAACTTATTTATGAATGACTCACCATAAAATTTATCGCGCCCATTGGTACACGCTGTCGGCACGCTGTCATCAACTTCGGTTTTGCCGAGCATGAATATGCCTGAGTACAAACAATACTTCGGATGCTTCATCAACCACACATGGGTACGCTGTACTTTTTGCATTGCTGATAGGTTTGCTGTCATTTGTCTTTCTCCTCTAAACTTGCACCTGCGAGTTTCCATATTGCATAATCCTCGGGCAATATATTCGACAGGGTTATTTGACCATTTGATATTGGTTCCGTATAATAAATATTCATGCGGGTTCCGTCATCGTATTTTGCGCTAAGCCTCTCTACTTTATTGTCAGCAAAAGCTTTGAATAACGCTATACCTATATCGTCATCCATTACATATGTGATGTAATTTATAGTCACTTTTACTTTCACCTTATCCATATCACTCCTCACTTGCCATAATTAGTTTTATCATGGCTACTAGTTCATCTCTAGTATCGAACTCACTAATAAGCTCTAGCTTATACACTGGCATCGGTGTCGATGCTATATCTTTTATTTTGAGTATCCTGTATCGACCTTTATTAGCCTGCACCCTATACTTGCCTTGCGTAAACTTATTTATTAGTGCTGCGTCTTTACTAGTTGGCCACACATGCCGTTCTGACCATACCAATTCCCGTGACATATATCACCTCTTTAGAACAGCCAAGAGTTTTGCAAAGCCCAATTCTTGAACGATTTGTCCATCACACAAAACACCTGCTTCTCAGCAGATCGCATCACGCTAGTAGCGAACAACGCTTGCCACTCCATATCCATACGCTGCATGTACGGCATCCACTTGCCCAATGTGTCTTTAGTCACCCGCGTTACAGCAGAGAACACCAATATACATTTAGCTATCGTATCGTCCGGTATCCTCGTATTAGCAGGGTCGTTAATTATCGCATCCCATGTAGGCAGCTTGTCCACCACTGTGAAAAACGCTTGCATGTCTCTAGCTGCGCTCTCACCAATAGTGCCGGATAGCAGGGAAATAGTTAGCGAGTCACCTAGACTCTCACGCTGTTTCGCTATGAACGATGCCTTCTCTAGTGAACGTGGTGTAACCACTGCACCTTGACCTGCACGTAACGGATTAAATATGTATGGGTTATCCCTTTGCGCGTCGTCCGTATATGATGCTAACGCATGAGGATACTGCTTAACCCACGCGATGATTGTAGGGTCAATGTTATTACCCAACGCCCAGTCAATCCATTCGTCAGCGTTAGGCTTGCGTACTGTAATGAAGCACACACGGTTTCTAGCATGCGCCTCGAGCATGTCGCCTACTCCATCGGTCAATAAATTAGTTGTGCCGAACACAATGGAACCTTCCGGTAAGTATTGATCGCCAATCCTATGCTCCAGCATAAGAGTCAACAGCACATTCTTGACTGCTTTCATCGCCTTTCCAAGTTCGTCAAGCATGACAATCACCGGCTTGCCTTCGTGCATCTTGAATCTAGCATTGGGGGCGAACTTGGTTATTTTCATTTTAGATTTATTATCACCTGATAATAAGTTATCTGTTGTTTCTGTGTATGGTAAAGCGAAATCACCCAAATCCAATAACGTACAGTCGATGTAAGCTGTGGTGTAATCTGGATTCTGTTTCTCTATTGTTTTGAGCATAGCTGATTTGCCTATGCCTGGTTCGCCCTGCCCGATGATGGTTACATTTCTACCCACCGTCTGAATAGCATGAGCGAACTCGTTTAGATTTACTTGTTGTCCAAAGTTAATTGTAGCCATGGTTTTCTCCTTAGTATGATGCGTAGTTTCTTATTGGTGAATAGTCATTCACTGAATCTTCTTTATACTTAATCTCTATGCCCTTATCCTTTGCAGCCTGGAATAAAACGGATATATCGCAATCTTCTTCCAGGTATGCAAGCTCGCCTTTGCGGTATGAGAATGACGATATTTTGTCCTCTATACCTAGCTCGATTAAGTCTTTAATGGGCACACACATCCATCCGTGGCCCGGGTCTGTATAGTAAGTGTAGTTTAATGTTTTCATTTCTCGCTCCTAAGATATATGTTTTGTTGCGGACATGTTACTGATTCGATTGGTACTAACTTATGCACTTCCTCATAATTTTGTTTGATGTATTGGTTTATTGATGCGCGTAAAGTTTCCTTTTTATATTGCCTATTTGCACCCACTCCTACTCTATACAACGCGCTATAGGATTTACTTGTCCCCAAAAGAGCGCATAGTGCGGTCAAGAATGAATCGCTATCACCCTCTAACGCCGTTTTTATAGCCTCCCATTTGAAATCCTTAGCTATTAAGTTTCTAGTCTCGGCCATAATCCACCCATCAGACATAACTAAGAACGCCTCTGCCCATTCGACAAATGGCTTGGCCTTGTCTCTTACTTTCTTTATGCTTTCTCTATCTATACACTTTTTGAATAGTTTTAAGTCATCGACAGGCACCCAATCACCGGATTCCGTTTTCTTAAATATCAATTCGCCTTTTGAAGGTATTGGGTAACAGTTATTTTTATGCCCTATCCATAACCTGTTGAATCGTTTATAACAGAGAAAGGGCGAGTGTTTATCTATGAACGCTGCTGTGGATATAGTCTGCCATCCATTACACTGCACACCTACCCGCCCGTCGGTGTAATACCTTACTACCTGTGTATTGTGTAATGTCGCGCACACAACGTCGCCATCCATTTCTATACGTTCCCAGTCCAGACGACGTTTACCTATAGGCCGTATATCAGTCTTGCGCCCTCCTATAGGTTTTGTTGTGTCGTATAACTCCTTGTATTTTGCATAGTTCATTTCATTTCTCCTTTTGGTTTCCTAATATGCCATCTGGATCTTCAATGGATATTACCCTTTCCATTTGAACGCCCAAATCTTCCCCATCGTTTATTATTTTTACATCGACATCCTCATAATCTTCACCTAGTCGCACGAGTTTCCCATCAAACCCGAGCTTATCAAAAAAGCTAAATAGGTCTACTATGCTTTTAACTGCCTGATAATCTTCACACCACTTTACATAGGAAGTCCAGAAATAAAACGACCTGTCATCCCAACCATACTCGTTAGTATCCCAATATTCTATAAAGTAGTTCTCACCAAGTATCCCTTTCACCTTAGCCATCGCCAGCACTTCGGGGATAGTGGGGTTGTCAGGGTTATTACGTTCGATTATGATGCCAACGTCGCTTCGATAGCCCATGTTATTTACTCCTCGATATAGCCATCGAACCAATCTTCACCGTGCGTATCGGTACGCTTAACCTGTCAAATCCACAAGAAGATAATTTGCTCATTTCATAACTCCTTATCTATCTAAGAGTATCTGCTAATAACTCCGTCGTTTGAATATAAAACCACGGGTTGTCAGGTCTCAATCTGTCCAGAGCTGCGATCAGCTCTGGTTCTGTCATGGCTTTATAGTACGGAAGGTGGGGCTTCACCTCCTCAGATTGCACTATCGTTAGTTGATCGAAAAGATCAGCAAACAGGATTATATCTTTCATTTCATAACTCCTTTAATATCGAGTGCTGGCACTCGTTTACTTAGTCAATAACTGCAGTATGTCGTCAGGTACTTCTTTAGGTCTGTTGTCTGCCATCCACTCAGGTCTGTTATCTGCCATCCATTCAGGTCTGTAAGTCGCCATCCGATTAGGTCTGTTGTCTGCCATCCATTCAGGTCTGTAAGTCGCCATCCAGTAAGGTCTGTTGTCTGCCATCCACTCAGGTCTGTTATCTGCCATCCATTCAGGTCTGTAAGTCGCCATCCGATTAGGTCTGTTGTCTGCCATCCATTCAGGTCTGTAAGTCGCCATCCAGTAAGGTCTGTTGTATGCCATCCATTCAGATCTGTTGTATGCCATCCAGTAAGGTCTGTTGTCTGCCATCCATTCAGGTCTGTTGTCAGCTACAGTTTCACATTGTTCATCTGTCAAGTCTGATATATTCATTTCATAACTCCTTTAATGTCGAGTGCTGGCACTCGTTTTAGTTTATTTCTGATAGCTCATCCATACAGTCGCTGAATAGCCGAAGTACACCCGCATACTCCGTATGCACAGCCTCCCAGATTGCCAATCCTTTGCGACTATCTGTGCTATAGCCATAGTCTGCACAGAAGTTCTCGAATGATCCCGGATCGTACTTAGTCAGGCACGCGAGAACGTCGTATGCCGTCGGAGGTTTACGAGCTTCCAATAGCTCGTCTTTGTTAAGTCTTCCTGCTGTCACTTTGAATCCCAGTTTTCTTGCTTCACGGTCATCCCTAGTGTAGAGCAGCGAACGCGCATCTCTTGCATACTCCCTGCGCTGAGTGTTGCGCAAGCTGTCTGTAAACACGAATGCGTATGTCCGCTTATTGCGCTCAAGCACGACGTTGTACATATCGTGTTTGTGGTTTGCTCCTGAAAAGTCACTCGGTGCCATATGTGAGTATGTTATCAAGCACTTTGTGTTTGTACGTGTCAGGAAATCTTCCGCTTGTTTGGTTTCCATGATTATCTGCTCCAATAGCATTCATACATGTGGCGGACGC
>JAAOEI010000017.1_pt1 | contig 53966 bp, 57 predicted proteins | sample 7059261 | NCBI WGS metagenome assembly JAAOEI01 (sample SAMN14008812, study PRJNA610033) | viral metagenome | isolation source: viral particles filtered from seawater | place: China: Hangzhou Bay, Yangshan Deep Water Harbour | collected 2017-10-31 | reverse complement strand
GAAGGAGAATCCCATTACACTAAGACATGGAAAGACATCATGGAAGCCGATGATAAATACCCAATCACAAGAGGAATCTTTTGGGGCGGCGTAGTTGGTCTTACCCTGCCTTGGGTAATAGACCAAATCAAGAGCCGCAGGGAGGAGTAACTATGGTTAGAAGCATGAAAGACGCATACATTCCCCGTGATGGAGCCGGAAAATACCGTGCCGATTTTGGAGATGCTCGTTTCTTCTCCGCTTCGTCTGCTGAAAAACCGCTATTGGCGGTTGATGGAGGAATCACTATGGACAGTAATGCTTTCCGAGAGGACATTCCTACACTTTCCTATTCGCCCGAAGAATTGGGAATGAAATTAGAAGGCACTCCTTTTGCTAAGTCCGATTCTCCCGACCCGGTTCCCACCTCTCTCCGAGAGGACCCACCGGTTGGTGCTTTTCCCCTCACCCATGATAAAAATACCCATCCCGCCCCGGAACAAGATGCCTTTTCCGCCGAAATGAAGGTCTTGAATACATTGAATGATACGCTGGCAAGTGCTATCAGTAAGTATTGGGGAATCGGCTTGGTAGGAATTAGCATCCTTGGCGTTGGATATTACCTCGGACGCAAGAGATAGGACGCATAACTTAATATACTTGGTCCGTCATACAATAAAACATGGCAATCCCTGTAATCAATCCTAAAGATTTCGGCCTTGACGCAAGCGAAGTTAAGTGGCAATCCGACACCTACTACAAGCGAGATTCCAGCGATAACATTCGTATGTGGAAGGCATGGGTATGCACCAACCCCGGACATAATGATGATGAGGAACCCGGATTTGAAGGATTGGGAAGTTTGTTCAGCGACCCAAATTACTACTTACAGACGGCTGCGGGTATTGCAGGTGGAAATGTAAGAGCCGCCGTAGCCACCAAGATTACGGATGCCAAATCTCAAGGAACAATTTTGAGTCAAGCCATCTTTGAAGGAGAATCCAAAGTCAATGATAAAAAGAAGGAAGGGTATTTGGACAACTATGAAAAGTCTAAGACCAATCTAACTATTCGTCCTATGTTGGCTCAAGAATGGACTAAGCATGGTGCTAAGATGCAATTCCCTGCGGTCATTCAACGCAAGTATGATGGAGTCCGTGTCCTTATTCATGTTCTTGGAAACGGTGATGTGGAAATCTTATCTCGTAAAGGTTTGGAATATACCGGCTTTAGAAAGATAGAAAATGAAGTCAAGAAACTTCGCCTTCCACCCAACTTCATTTTGGATGGAGAATTGTATCAACATAGTAAATCGCTTCAATCCATTTCGGGATTGGCTCGTAAGCAAGCCACCGATGAGGAAACTCTCAAAAAGAAGGATGAAATGTATGTGCGGGTGTATGATGCCATCAATCTTAACGACAAAGAGGAAGGATTCTTTCAGCGATACAATACGGCTATGAAAACTATCAAGGGAGCCAAACATCTTTTGCCCGTTGAATCATTCATCATTGAATCTCCCGACCAAGTTATGGACTATCGTGAGCAATTCGTCAAAGAAGGCTATGAGGGTGCCATGGTCCGAGGACTAACTTCTCCCTACAAAATCAATGGACGCAGTTATGATTTGTTGAAGGTCAAAACTTTCCAAGATGATGAGTTCAAGATTATTGGTTGGGAGCGTGAAGGCACCGGCAACCACGAAGGTTGTGTGACTTGGGTTTGTGAGGCTCCAAATGGTAAGCCATTCACCGTAGTTCCATTGGGTAGTCTTGATTCTCGCCGTGAAGCCCTCAAGACGGCTGATGACCAAATCGGAAAGATGCTGACCGTTAAGTTCTTTGAGTATTCACCGGACGGAATCCCACTCTATGCTAAGGGTGTAGCCATTCGTGATTACGAGTGAGTGATTTTAAGTAGTCGGGATGAGAATATCATTTCATGGGTAAGTCCACACCGCCGTTTTTGAAGGAGCCTCAAAGGGCTTCCATCGGCCACCGTGATTGGCAAGTAGGCGACAAAGTAGCCTCTATTGCCGTCAATTATCTTGGCATTGGTCGTGTGGAGCAAGTGCGAATGGACCACATCATCGTTAGATGGGCTGACCATTCTTGGTCCAAGGAGCGACCTCAAGATTTGATTTTTGGTGGGGACAAAGACACTCCATTTAGTGGATTTAGTGGAAAGTTTGCTGCCGAAGGTTTTGATTACATCTCTTTCCCTATGGCACAGTTGGCTGAAGTAAGAACCAATACTACTCCCAATGTTTTGAGAGAAAACATTACTATCTATGAGCAGTTAGACCGAGAGGCTCTCAATCCCGGTGCGCCCGTTCCAATGATTGCCAAGGGAGTGATTCTTTGACCTCTTATCAAGATGCAGTAGTGAGTTTTCGTAGGCTCGGTGTGGACCTTGAGTATGGTCGTCAATCACCCGCCAATTGGAGGGTCTTGAATACTGAAAAGATTGGTCCATATACAATTTCTTGGTCCGTAGCCCCGGAAGCATTCTCCGGATTTGAGGCTGGACGAGGGCAACAAACTGTTGGAGGATTTGGCGAAGCCGGATTGAATAAGTTTGGAATTGATGTGGAACTTAGAGTAGGCAATGAAGTAGGTTCCGACCGAGTTTTGGAAAATGCACCCTTCGTGCGCCAGCAAGAATTGTTCCAAGAATTATTGGACGCTTTGAGAAAGATAGTTAATCCTCCGAGTTCCCCAAAACTTGTGGGTATGACTCCCGTTCAAAGTCCTCTAAATCCAACCGGTCGTCCTTGGCGAATTGGTGATGTAGTAAATGTAAGTAGGCCCACGCATGATGGAGGAGCCTTAACTCTTGGAATAGTAACTCGTATTTATCCCACCACTAACGAGATTACTTGGGAGCCGGACGCACAACATCCCACCGCATGGACTACTACGGAAAAACACAAACATTTGATTCTCATTCGCCATGATGCGGATTGGAGAAACACCGTAAATCGTTGGTATGGTAGGGAGGAATATACTTTGAAAGCGGAAAGTTTGGCTCCTTCGTGGACAAAGTTAGTGACCATGGACCAAGAACTTTTACCCCGGAGTTCACCATTGCCTTATTCCCAAGACTTTTCGTTTGAGAGAACGCAAGCCCTCAAAACAATTGATATTGCTTTAGAACCCTACGAAGTGTATGATAGGTCACAACTTTCTTCATGGACTGAATCGGATTTAATTGCCAGCCGGAGAGTTAAGGGCTTCGCACCCTACCTTGGACTGTTTCCCCGAAGCCTTTAAGTAGCGGTAAGGATAAGTCAAAACCCATGCCTAAGAAATCGCTATTGGCTACGATTGCTAATTCAACACTTGGGACTGTCTTGTTGATAGTCGGTGGATGGACTGTTGGCACCAAGGTTGCTGAAATGGTTAAGGCTAAGGGAATCTTTGATTCCGAAAACATGGGCGTTTCCGACCAACCTTACATGGTTAGAAACATGACCCCCGCCGATTACGAAGAAGCGTATGTGGAATCATCCGGTTCCACCGCCGACATTCTTCCGGTATCTATGTCCGATGAGTTCGTTGGAAGTTACATGGGTAAGGAAGTTTTGGACTTACAGATGACTACTAATCTTTACAATGACTCTCCCTTTGCAGGTCCTATGACTGATGTGCAAGCCTATTGGGAGAATCCGTTTAGGGGTGATGTTCAATGAAGATTAGTGACGCAGCAGCCGGATTTGGAATTGGATTAGTGACTGTCTATATGGCTAAGTTGGCTATGGATGGCTGGCGCAAGACCGCACGAGATTTAGTTGAGGCTTCCAAAGAAGAAAAGAACGCTGAAGCACCCGGAGAAGGAACCGGTTTTAGCGGAATCATGGCTGACCGCCCAACACAATACTCACCAACGGCGGCTGGACACGAAGTAGTGGGTCTAAGTCCGGATGCTCCGGCGACCACTCTTAAGCCATGTTGCCGAGTTCCCGTCAATGCAGTTAATCCTATGATTCCACTTATTCCCGACAAGCCATTCGTCACCGTTGAGCAAGCCAACAATGGTGCTAACCGCTTCGGTAGTCTAACTCGCAATAGCGGTGATGATACGACTATGGGAAGATTTGGACAAATGGCTCTTGCCCCCTCGGTGAATGATGGATATACAGATGGAACAGGCCGTATTATGTCCCTATCCGAATGGCGAAGGTCTTACGACATCCAACGGGTATCGGACACAATGCTTATCGGACGACCGATGAGTGGAGGAATGCAAGTTAATTTGCGCCGTGTTTGATACTTGGAGATGATGTTGTGGACGAAGATGCAGAAATTGTAATGATTCTTACAGACTCTTATTTTTCATTTAATCCCAATGCTGGTTTGAATGATGATGGTTCCCTCAAAGAAGGTTGGGCTATCACTAAAGACCGCTATGATAACTTGTCCGATGACGACAAAGAAATGTTCTCACCACTTGCTTTCATCTTTTCAATGAATGAAAGAGATGACCAAGGAAAGATGCCTTATTACATTGAAGCGGATGAGGACATTGCCGAGATTTACTTATACGACCCTCAAAACAACGACATTGGCTATTCTTTGGAAGCCGGTCCGGGAAATGAGATGGAAGGTTACCAAGCCATTCCCGAAAGTATTGGGGATTCGTGGGAAGAAATGTCCCAACATATAGGACAATCTAATGATAATACCCTCGCACAGTTCATGGTCACCGAAATTACTACGGATATTCCTACCATGAAGAAGTATATTGATAAAATGAGTAAGGCTAAGAAAGCCGAAACCATTACTTTTGGTGCGGAAGATTTAGAGTATAAGTTCGCCCTCATTGCTAAATATCCAAACTTGAACTTGGATGTTTTTGATATTCCATCCGATTTGGATAAGATTGAGAAGAAACACATCACTCTTGTTGGTGGTAAGGCCCTCAAACCCTACAAAGGTGACCTCAAGGATGCCAAAACAATTCTCAAAGATTTGCCCGACCCACCACAACCTTCCTTTGCTGAAGAAGGAGTTGCCTTCCGTGAAGGTAATGACGGAGAAATCCGTGAAACATTCTTTGCTGCCGTAGCAAACCAAGAAGATTTCCAAGACTATGCCGATATGGTTTGTGATGCTTTGGGAATCCCCAATCCGGAACCTGACCGATTCTTCCACATGAGCGTGGCTAACAATCATGGTGGAAACTCTTTCAAAAGTGTTGGAGATATTTCCGAAGCCGATTTAGAAGGTTACCGTGCTGAAGGTGATGGAGAAATTATGACTTTTGGTAAGATTGAGTATGGATGGTCCACCGACCCCGAAGATATACCCAATGAAGATAACAATTTCCAAAAGATGGAGCGTCAAGTCAAGAGTCAAATTAGACATGATTTGTGGGACGGCAAAACTTCCGGAGGTCGGGGAGTCATTACTGATTATGATGATACCGGCGAAGAATACGAAATTGACTATGGATATGGTGACCATGAGTTTAGCGGAATCAATAGTGCTGAAGGAACGGCTTTCCATGCACCCGATGACGCTTACGCTTTTTCTTACAATGATGGATTCCAAGACGGTCAAACCAAGTCCACTTATCATCCACGCCCAAACACTACGGAAAAGGATGTCTTTAGAGAAGCCTTCCGCAACAAGAACCGTGCGGAATCATTTGAAGCCGAAGATGATGTATTCTATCTTGTAACTTTTGAAGTTAGAGATGGTGAGCGTGAATACTTCCACCGCAGTATCTATCCAGCGAGTGCCAAAGATATGTCCGACAAAGAATTGATTGCGGAGGAGTGGGCCGACACAGACCCCGAAGATTATGACTACAAAGGATTCCATTGGGTCTATGGAGAAATCTTGGTGAGAGTTGATTCCAAGAAATCCATGGACAGTAATGTGAAGAAGATGTTTAACGACTATGGCTTGTATGCTGAAAGTTTTGGTGCGGAACACGAAAACCGTCCAAGAGATAGTAAGGGTCGCAAAGTTCCTAAAACCGGAGTTAGCAAGTGGGGCAACGATTATTGGCCCTATGGAGTAACTTATCAAGAATGGAAGTATAAGCATCCCGCATCCGTGCGAGTATTTGCTGAAGGTCATGGTGTGGACATCAAAAATCTAACTCCCGAACAAAAGGATTGGCTGAAGTTCCGATACATGGAAGATATTGATTCCAAGACTTCTCTCAAAGCGTTGGTGGATGAGTTTGGACTCTCCACGAAAGTTTCCTTCTAATGAAGGGGAAAAGCAAAGGTCTTGAAACTAATACGGTTTCAACCTCATCTTTAAGTAGTCGGGGAGGGAAGTATTTTCCATGAGTGATTCCGAACTATCGCCGGAACTTCAAGAGTTAATGGCGGATATTGAGCCGGAAGGTCCCGCCGAGGAGCCGGTTGTTGAAGAAACCTCTCAAGTTGATTTAGTGGAGGAAAGTTTAGATACTACCGCCCCTACGGAAATGGAAACTCCTATGGAGCCACAAGGAATGGAAATCACTCCCGAAGCCCCACCAACAGAACCCGTGGATTTATCTTACATGGAAAGACCCGAAGATTACAACTTTGAAATCGCTCTTGCCGAAAATAGAGTGGACATTGCTTCCATGCCCTTGGCTGATTACCAAAAGTGGTTATTCCCACCAAAGGGTGAGGAAGGACATGAAGAAGGCATTGAAACTTTGGACATGGTTTGGGCTACACTCATGGCAGCCGGATATGAAGAAGAACCAAAGAAAGTTAAGGTTGCCGCTACACTATGGAGCCGCCGACATTACGATGGTGAAACATCTAAGGCTGCTCGTCACATTCTTCAAAGAGTTCCCGCCTCAAAAATTGTGGCTAATTTACCTCCAAGTATGGATGTAAAAACTTTGGAGGACATTTCACCGGTGGTCGTGGTTCCACAAATCCACGAAACTGAAACAACAAGTAAGATGGGTGATTATTTACCCATTGCGGTGTTTGCCGGTGTAGCCATGTTAATTCCATGGCACATTATGAACAAGAAGTGATAACATGAATACAAATGCAATAATTGGAATAGTAGTTATTGGTGGAGCCTTGATTGCGTATTCTGCTTCCAAGGGCAACGATGAGTTGGCTGATGCAGCGACCACAAGTGGTAGTAGCGGAAGTGGTGCGACAACAACAACAACCACAACTACGACCACAGACGACCAAACAACGACAGACGATGATGACGATACTTCCGGTGGCTCCACATCGGGAGGAAATGGTGGCTCCACAGGTGGCTCAAGCGGAGGTTCAACCGGCGGTTCAACGAGTGGAACCGGAGATGGTTCCGGAACTCCCGAAGAACAACCCGCATCCTACGATTGTGGGAACTATGACCCCGATACCGGTTGGCATAAGTGGTCATCCGGAACCAAAGATACCAAAGATACCAATACTTGTGCCAATGGCGTAAAGTGGAGAAACTTCAAAACTGATAAGAAAGCCTATGTTCAAGGTGAAACTGTGAACTATGAGTTTGAAGTTCAAGTAAAGGAATGGAATCCTACGAAGTGTGGAACTTCTTGGGGAACATGGAAACAATGTTGGTTCTCTCCCGATACTAATGGTAGCATGGGTGCGAATGATTCCGATGCTGAATGGGGCGTAACATTTTTTGACCATACCGGACAAGAGATGCACCGCTTGAGAACTGCCGGTGCAAGTTCCACCAATTCTTACAAGAAGGACGAATACTTGAAGATTGAAGGTTCTTTCGTCATTCCTAACTCCCAAGCAGCCATTGGTGAATGGAAAGCCAATGTTTTCGCTATGATTCCTTCCTACACCAGCAATGTTTATACAAGTTGCGGCACATTGAAGGCTGAAGAAAACAATATCCGAGTCTTTTACTGCTATGCTAAGGAATGTAAGGATGGCGCATCAGCCGAAACCCAAACCCTTGGTGCTGAAAACAATGCTAACTTGTGGATGAGTTCATTTGCCAATCAAACATTCATGGCATTCCAATGAGAGGCTTTAAGTAGCGAAACGAAGAAGGGGAATAACATGAACTTGGACATTGCTATCCAAAATACACTCAAGCGTTCCGAGATGGAGAATGCTATGCACGGTGTAATGGACAACTATGGAGGAAGATACCAACTAACTTCATACAGTTCGGCTGCTAAGGGTGCTGAAGCCATCTTTGGTAAGCCAATGGGAACTATGACTTCCAACAATCTTCGCCGACCATCATACAAAGACTCCAAGAAATCCGAGTATGTTGGCTCTTACCAAAAAGCAATTGGTAATGATTACTCTTTAGAATACGATGCGGGCAAATCCACTTGGACACTTTTCCAAATTGTTCCGGTCCAAAAAACCTTTGGTGAAAAGGTTAGAGGATTCTTTAGTGGTGACCGTTCCGAAGATACTACTAAGAAAGAAGTTGTGATTCAAAGAAGTGGCACCTACGCTGCTCACCGATTCCTAACTCTTTTGGATTATCGCAATGATTTGTCCACAGACTTGAAAGACCAAGTTTCCTCATGCGTCATCACGCACATGAATAGTAATAACGCTCCGGTAGCAACTGCTGACCAAGCCATTGGTCGCACTACTGATAGCCCAACCATTGCTTACGGTGCTGAAACGCAAACTCCTTTTGGAGCCATGAGTTCGCTCACTCCATCTATGGCTAAGACCGCCGTTGGTTCTCAACCGGTTTCGGCCCAATCCTTTAATACAACCTCCGTTAATGTATCGCAAGCCGGTGTTCGCCAACAAAGTGGTGGTCTTGGTGGGAACAGTTTTGTTCCAGCCCCATTGACTTCCTCACAGATGGGAACAATTCGTGACCCACTCGGAAACGACCCACGCCGACACATTACACAAGGAGTGCGTGTGCCAACTGCTGCACTATCAAGTTATAGCAATGGACGAAGCCTTTAAGTAGCGGAGAAGGAAAGTGATATACCATGACCGAAGTTATCAAGAAAGTAACTGAACCAGCCACAGATTTCGTGGAGGCAGGGGTTGAAACTCTCAAGTCCAAAGAACTATACTACGGAATTGCAGGGGTCGCTGCTGCTTCACTCGTTGGGGGAGCATTCACAATACTCCCATTTGACCGCCTACCTATGGGTAATGCTATCCGCACAGGTTCTCTCCTTATTGGTGGAGCAGCCATTGTCGGTATGAGCCGCAAGAAAGGCGGAGATATTGGAACTGCCGGAACTGTTACCGGAACTCTAATGGCTGGTGTTGGTGTAGCCCATGTTCTTGGTTACATTGGACTCCCCGGATTCAAGCAACTTGGTGACTACCTAAAGAGTGGTTCAAGTGCTTTCGGTGCTGACGGCGAGTTTGTAGCACAACCGGACGGTAGCGGAAGGGTTATCGGTCAATTCGGTGCTAACTACGATGTGCGCCCAATCGTTGAAACCGGAGAAGTCATTGCTGAAGATGACGACTTCGTAACTGCGACTGTCGCTATGCAAGACCGATTCGCTCCTCAAGAGTCCCAGCCTGTTGATTCCATTATGGAAGGTTCAACCATGGCTGGAACCATTACCCAAAACTTTGGTGCTGAAACCATCTCAACCGGTTACCAAGCACCTAACGATATGGGAGTCAATGAGTTCGTAGCGGCTACTGATGCACTCGCACGAGGAACTATGGATAAGCGTTCCAACCCATTCGTTGCATCAATCACACCGGTCACACCTTCCTACCAACCACAAGTTTGGTATGCTGAAGATGTCCCAACTATGGAAGTCACAAGTTCCGCACCAGCAGCCTCCACAATGGGTGGCATGGAAGATTTGTTCGGAACCTACATCCGACCTTCCAACTCCGGTGAAGATTATTCCAATCCTTTCGTTATGTCGGCTATGATGCCATCAGCAGGTGGCTCCGGTCACGGCGTAACTTTTGACTTCGGTGCTGAAGGAGGTTTCTAAGATGGATATGGTAAGTAAAGTCCAAGATATGCTTTTGAATGATGTTACCGTTGGTGGCGCACTCGTATTAGTCGGTGCAGTTCACTTTGTTGGCGGTGGCCTAAGCGACATGATGGAGCGAACTCTTTTCGGTCAGTCATGGCTAACTGTTGGTCGTGTCCTTTCCCTTGTCCCGCTTTCCATTGGTATTGCCGTGCTATCACGCCGATTCCTTGGAAAAGAAGTGGACCCTCTTGGTATCGCCGAGGAAGTTCAATAAGTAAATGGAGATGATTAGATATGGTAAGTATTGAAAAGTCAGTAGCAGAAGTAAAAGATGTTATCGTTTCTCGCCGAGTTGTCGGTGGTGCGTTGGTAATTGTCGGTGCGGCAGTAGCAATCGGCGCAACTTTGGAAATGTTTAACAAGCCATTGCCATTCATCAAGATTACACCTATGCAGTTTGCAGGTGCGCTAACCCTTCTATTGGGTGTAAGCATCGTCAGCGCAAACAAGGTGGACATCTTGGGAATCCGCAAAGCAGTTGCTTAAGCACGACAAGTAGTTTGATTTCGCTATGAAGTGTTAGCCGTTAGGCTAAAGTTTTGGAATAAATACACATTGTATGATGGCCCTAACGCACTAATCGCTAACAAACTCCCGGAACTTGGGAGTATTAAGTAGTAGCACTCCAATACTTTTCTATGGCTAACTATTTTGAGGACTCCAATTATATTCGTTTGAATGATACCGATTGGCAAGTTCTTGATACCAATGATTATTGGAACGGTCCTCGTGAAGCCCCACTATTGAGTGAGAGATGTATTGAAATCGCTCTTGCATTTCGTTGGATTGATTTGATGAACAACGATATTGTTGAAATTGGAGCCGTAACTCCTTACCATAACATTTCCAAAACTTTATCACATCCTATCATTGACCCCTATGATAAGGAGGCAACTATTCAAGATTTCGTGGAAAATCAAGATTTGACTATGGATAATGTGCTATCCATCTCCACTATTGAACACATTGGTATGGCGGGCGGAGATTATGATGGCTCCGGATTACGCCAAGAAGTTGCCGACCCTAACGCATCTCCCGCAGCCCTGCAAAAAATCTTGGACGAATCCGAGAATTGTTTGGTCACCTTTCCCGTAGGTTACAACAAGGGCCTTGATGATTGGGTGGAAAACAATCTTGACCGACTCCAATGTTTTGGTTATCACAAGGTTTTCGGCAAGTATGTGTATGAAGAAAATGAAACTCATTGGAAAACCGTTTGGAATTATTATCCTCAAGTGGAGTCCATTGCATCTTACAAGTATAGAGAACCCTTCCCATTAGGAAACTTCGTTCTTTGCATCACCGGTTGGAAGTAGTTTCCATTCTAAACCATAATCTTTAAGTAGTCATAAATTGAAGATTCATCTTGCTCGGATTATACGCCGAGTAGGAAATTGATAAAATGAGTATGAGAAGCCAAGTATATGAGTGGGCTAACTTAGCCCCAAGTGGTAGGACTTCCACACTTCGCCGAACAACCTCCGACCTTCCGGTTGCACTACCAGCAAACCGTGAGTTGGATTTGTTTATCGGTGGATACGGGAATAACATCACTAAGCCAGCCGAAACGACCGCCACACAGTTCGTGGTTATTGAAGATATTGCGTGTTCCGCACAAGACAACGGTGCCGTGCAAATCCGAATTAACACCACAGACTACTTCCAAAACCCCGATGTTACCGATATGGTCGGTATTCCGGGATTGGCAAGCCCTTACCCTCGTGGTAGTGCTTCAACCGCAGCGGGAACAGACAACCTACTAAAGTCTTTTGACCTTTATCCGGATGTTTATGTCCTACCGGGCCAAACATGGCAGATTCTTTACACCACTCGTGATGGTGTCGGTAGCGGTTCATCAACTGATGTAGTCGCTGCATTCTGTAAATACACACTCTATGACGGACCGGACGCACTAATCGCCAACAAACTGTTGGAACTTGGTGTGACCATCAACCCAAACAATGTTGATTGGTATAAGCGTTCCTTGATTGAGCAGCAACAGGCAGCAGCAGCAGCCGCAGCAGCACAGGAGGGTGCTTGAGTCTTTCATAGATTCTAAATCGGAGATGATATTATGAGTATGAGAAGCCAAGTATATGAATGGGACGCAACAAACTACGCAAGCACAAACACCGACATTAGCGGTTCAGTTGGACGCAAGATTTCTATCTTCGTTGGTGGTCTTGGTAACAACATCACCAAGCCAGCGGAAACTTCCGCAACCGAGTTCGTTGTTATTGAAGATATTGCAGTTACTCCATCCGCTTTCGTGAACTCCGGTTCAGCAAGCGACTACCGTGGACTAACTCTTACCCTTGGAACCGGTGTCGCCGGTCCTCGTGCGTATGTGCAAGTTAGAATCAACACAACCGATTACTTCCTTGACCCCGACAATGTGCCAAACGATGGTATCCCCGGAAGCGGTAGCCCTTACCCAAGGTCTGTGAACTTCCAACCTTCGTTCAACCTATACCCTGATGTATATGTCCTACCGGGACAAGTTTGGGATGTATTGGTTACATGGTATAACAACGCTGGACTACCGGGAACTGCAACTACTTGCCAATCCGGTGACCTCCGCTGCTTTACCAAATACACACTTTACGATGGGCCGGACGCTCTTATCGCTAACAAGTTGCTTGAGATGGGTATCTCCATCAATCCGGGCAATGTTGATTGGTATAAGAGAAGCCTCCTATCCGCACAGTAAGTGTAGGAAACCAATCTTTTGGACACGAAACCCCTATTGGGGTGCATGAGATAGCCGAAAGGCCGTCAATGATTGCCCCCAATAGTGTGGATTCACGGAACAATAGGTTCGTGGTGAACGCATAGCCGTAAGGCTAAGTGGTAAGGTTTAAGTAAATAGTCCTTCTTAATGAGGGTTATGAGCAAGAATGCTGCCACTTTTGATGTAATCATTCCAATCTATCGTGTGAATCCCGATTGGGTATCGGAAGCATTAGAAAGTCTTGTAGCACAAACCGTAGGCGTAGCCTATTGGAATGCGTTTATCGTTGATGGAACGCCAAGTGATGACCCATTAGCGCAGCCTATCCAAGAAGTTTGCCAAAAGTTTTGTGAAAGATTCCCTAATGCTACCTATGTTCGTCAAGACAAGGACCGAATCGGTGTTAGTGGAGCAAGGAATCAAGGGATTTCCCTTGGAACTGCTCCATGGGTAGCCTTTTTGGATGCTGATGACTATTGGTATGAATACCACTTAGCCTTCCTTTTGGAAGTTATTGAACAAAGACTCCCCGAAGGTATGGGAACGGTGGATTCACCAAGAGAATCTCCATCAGTCATCTATACTGCTGCCGATACTATCATTCCAATGAGTTCTGTGGATGGAAGCCCTCGGCCTCCTATGGAGAAGGTTATTGGACACTATGATGTAGCCCCACTAATTCACCCTTGCCACGATTACTATCGTTTGATGGCATTTCCTCCCATCACATCCCAAGTAGCAGTAACCCGTGAGGGTCTTGAATCCATAAATGGATTTGATGATAAGTTGTGTATTGTGGAAGATACAGATTGTTGGATGCGTATTCTCCAAAACTTTGGTGGAGATTTGATTCAATGTGATGCCGTAGGAGGCTTTCACCGACTAAGTGAGTTCAACACCACTACTCAAGGTGAGCAAACCCCTGCACAACAGGAAGATTTTATCGCATCGGGAGATGTGATTAGAGAACGACATCCAAGACCCACTCCCCAAGTCATTATTGATACGGCTAAAGAGGCAGGTGTTGAAGTTGATGAACGCTATGCGGCGTGGTTATCTAACCTTACAGGTGGAGTCAATAGAGAACAGTCGGTATTGGGTGAGAGAACAGTAATCACAAATGATATAAATGCTCCTTGGTTTGCACCCCATCACATTAAGTAGGTAATAACCTTCATACGATAGTATGAGCGAAAAGCACGACCTTGTATTAGACACACCATTTGGACCATTTACCCTTGACGGGGAACAAACTCAACAGTTTGCCACTACCATTAAACAAAAATTGAATCAAATCCCATACACGGACGCTGCCGATGAAGGTTCTCAAAATTACATTGAAACTGAAATGATGGAAACCAAAGTCCAAGAGATTTTTGAAAAGGAATATCCCGCCAAGATGGAATGTTTTTGGCGTTATCTCAAAACAAACTTTACTATTGAAGCCATCAAAAACTACGGGCAAATGGATGCCCCAATCGCTCCTATCTTCCATGACTTTGAGTTGCACGGCAATGTGTATAAACTCCCTTTGAAACTTATTGCTCATCTTAAGCACAAAGAAACAGGCAATAAAATTACAATTCAATTCATTCCTTATGATGGACTAAACATTGATTTGAGAATCAATTTTGACCATAATTGTAAGATTGGTAAAGCAGTTTGGACTAACTTCATGGATTTCTTCTATACCCATTCTTTGCTCAAGAACAACAAGTTCTATGCTGACCTCTCATTCATAACCGACCCACCTACGGCTAAGTGGGAAGATGTCGTTCTCTCCGAAGAAAATCAACACACCCTCAAAAGAAATGTTGTGGATTTCTTTGAACACATAGACTTGTTTAAGGGTCGTAATCTCAAATCTTCAAGAGGCGTTATGTTAGCAGGTCCACCGGGGACCGGAAAGACACTAACTTGTAATGTTTTGATGAATGATGTGAATGTGACTACTATTGTAGTCACGAGAGATTCCCTTTCGGAAACCGGAGATATTGCCGGAGTCTATGAAATGGCTCAAAAGTTTGCTCCAACACTTTTGGTGTTTGAAGATATTGATACTTTGGGAGGTATCACTCGTATGGCTGGCGACCATCCACTTCTTGGAGAGTTCCTAAACGCACTTAGCGGAACGGAGTCCAACGAAGGAGTAGTCACGCTTGCTACTACCAACCATGCTAACAAATTAGATTGGGCTTTGATTGACCGCCCCGGAAGATTTGATGCTCGCATTGACTTGGGCTATCCCGATGCTGAACTTCGTGAGAGAATCCTCAATAAATACTTGGAAAAGTTAGAGCATGATAAACTCAAACTCAAGAGTATTGTGAAAGACACCGAAGGCTTGTCCGGAGCATACCTTGAAGAAATCGTCCGAACCGCCTTCGTGCTATCTTTGGAAGATAATGACTACGATGTAACGAAAGCCAAGGTCACCCAAAAACATTTGGAGAAGGCTACTCAAAACATTATTACTCAAAGAGAAAAGGTCAAGAAAGATTTGGCTACTATGGATTTGGAACTTCCATCTTACGATGACGATGATGGCTATCAAGTCGTTGAACATACCCTTTACGGCTGATTACTATGATTTGTCCTTGTTGCACCACTCCTCGCAAGGAGAAGGAAATGGAATTGCGAAGTAATGTATGGGAATGTGGTTGCGGATATTCCGTGGCACATCAAACTCTCCCCAAAGATTAAATACTACTACCCTCTCCGTAGGGCTATGACCCGAATTAAGAGAGCATTCATCATGCGTGGTGTTAGTGGTAGTGGTAAATCCACAATTGCGGAAATGTTGGCTGCTGATGACGATGCAATGATATTCTCCACCGACCAATACTTCATGGTTGATGGTAAGTATGTATTTGACCCTAACAAACTCAAAGAAAATCATGCTAAAAATCTTCAAGCATGGATAGATGCGGTTGAAAATGAACTCTATGCTACTGTGGTGTGCGACAACACCAACACTACTGATTGGGAACTAAGACTTTATCGTGAAACTGCCGAAGATAATGGCTATCAAGTAATCTATGTGGCTATTGAGCCGGACTTTGATAAACTTGATGAGTATCATGCAAGGAACACTCATGGAGTTCCAAAAGAAGTGATTAAGGCACAGATGGAACGCTTGGCTGACGAATTGGACCCCAACATTATCAATGAATAGAAACTTGGATTGGTTTTAAGTAGTCGTGATGCGAATAACATCACATGGCTGAATCTAAGAAGCAATCTCGCCCCGTCAAGCCTACGGCAAATCCGCAAGGAGTTAGATTCACTTACGGCACTCCAATTGACTTGGCTTCATTGGGAGAGAAACTCACCATCGGCAATCGTTTAGCCGCAGGGAAGTTCAAATTAGAAGCCCACTATCCAGCCAAGCAATTCAATAACAAGACCGAGTATATCAACAAGCGCAAGGAAGGCAGTTATTGTCGTTTCTATGATAACAAATCCCCATACTTTATCGCAAGAACTGTTTGGGATGCTGACCGAATGCCCGGAATCCACATGAAGGCCAAGAATAAGTTTGGTGAAACCTTTACTTTCGTAGTCACTCCAAAACTTGATGACCCAACCAAAGTCACCATCTTGGGTGGCTATGTGATTCCTACTATTGATGGACCCGTGCTTTGCACCGGTGCAATCGGTGAACTTGAAGCCGTAGGAGATGACGGCGATTTCAAAGTAGTGGCTTATGATAAGCCTAACATCCGATGTCCAAAATCGGCTACCGGCAAGGTTCCTACTTCTATGGAGTATGTTAAGCGACCATCCAAACCTCGTAAGACGGCTGCGGATTACTGCAAACCCAAGCACAGTTTCAAACACCCAACCGACATCCGAGCAGCGGAAATGGTCGGAGAAATGGCGGATTGGATTGATGAGGCTACTGAATGTTATTCTTGTGGATGGGAAGGAACGATTGGTGAACTCGGCATAGAAACCGACCCCGAAGATTACACTATGCCAATCATGGTTTGTCCTTTATGTGGTGAAGATGAATGGCTTTCCGATTTGTTTGAAGCCGAAGCCGGTGAATACGATGAACCTTGTTTCTCATGTGATGGTATGGGAGCCGATACCGAAGGCAAGTGTGGCTATTGCGGTGGGTCCGGAATGATGTCCGAAACTCTCAAGGCTGACCTCGCCGCTTTTGACTCCGAATACTTTGATGCTGAATGTGGTTGCTGGAAGGGTCTTGAATCCGAAGATGAAGATGAGGAATACTACGGTGAAATGTATGATGCTGAAGATTACAACCATTGTGACGCTTGTAAGGAATATGTTGATGGCGAGATGGATGGTTGGCACGACCATTCCGTTCATGGTGAATTAAGTGTTTGCTACAAATGTGGCGATATGGATGACGATGATGAATACGATGCCGAAGCCAAGAAAGAATTGTCTTTCATGGATTGGGCTAAACAAGAAGAAGCAAGCCACTTGAAAAAGTATGGTGCCGAAGTTAGGACTGTGAAACATAATTACATAACCCCGTGTGTCTTTTGTGGCACTACGGATGCCTCACACGATTTCCTTACCGTAATTGATGACGACTTCATTAGAGAGGATTGGAAATCTAAGAAGGATGAGGCAAGTATTCCCCATAGTATTTGTGCTGACTGTGCGGATGCTTATTCCGCAGAAACTTTTGAAGCCGAAGGGGACCAGCATGAGTGTATTACTTGTGCTGAACCAATGGGTGCTATTCCTAAGTGGTCTTGTGAATGTTGTGGCTTTTTGGTAGGAACTCAAGGTGACCACGAAGGTTGCGGGGACAACATAGATGGAACCGTAGTTTGTAATCATTGTTACCAAGAAGGACACGAAGTTACAACTATGATTACTCTTGATGGTAACGAAGTTATCTTCAATTCCACTTGTAAGGGATGGGACAATGAAAAACATTTCGGAGATAGAGAATACGAGATTTTGAATGAGTATGCTTTCGGTGCCGAAACTTTTGAAGCCCCACTTGTAGGTGCTGGCGCAACCATGGACATTGCTAAAGATACAGACTTAGGCAGTTTCACTTCCAAAGAATTGACCGAAAGTTCGGCAATTTCCGGTGACTTTGACCACGCCTCCCTAAACTATTCCGGAAACCAAAACATTGCGGCTCGTGCTGAAGGAACATCCTCCGTTGGATTCCTATTCAAATCTCTTGTAGGAGGAGTCATAGTTGCTGGCTCATTGGCAGCCGGTATGTATTCCGCTAAGAAAATAATTGAGATAGGTGATGATGAATGACGCAACCCGACTTTGATAATATACAAGTGCAAATTGAGAACCCTGTTAAGTCCGGATTTTGGCTTGCCGCAGGTGCAACCTTGTTCAGCGTAGCAGTTATCTTGACTTCGGGTTTAACAAGCGTGGTTTTAAGTAGTCGCACGGATAATGACTGACTATGAAGATTCCATGGTCGTCCGTTGTAATTGGCGGAGTAGTTGGTGTAGTTGCCTACCGTATGGGCTGGTTAGATATGTTCTTTGGTAAGAAAGATGCTATGAATGCTGATTTCATTACTTCCGGCGCACCGCCAGCCGCTATGATTCGCCGAAATGAAGGTTCCGTTTCCCAAGTTATGACTGATGTGCAGTTACTTGGAGGACAGGCCGTAGGACAAAACATGACGAACTATGGTGTTTCGGATGCTTCCGGTTTGAACGGACACACGAACAACCCTGCGGTTGAAGCCTACATTGACCGTTCCACGGTTATTTCCTTCGGTCAAAACTATAACGGACGCTCCGTTGGTTTGAACTGAAGGTGATGAAAAGTGTTGGTTGATTTTACAGAACTCCGTAATCAAGTCCTCGCTGGTGAGGGTGCTGAAGATTCGGAGGAAACTCCTTCCATTATCAAGGAAGAAACTATGAACAATGGTCTAACTTTAGGTAGTATGCTATTGGGTGGCGCAGTTCTTGGTATGAAACTTTTGGACCGCATCAAGTATGAAGGTAAGATTTTCAAGCCGGAAGATAGTGGAACAGATTATGGACCAATTCTTGGTGTTGCTCTCGGATGGATTCCTTTGGCTTTTGGATTAGGTCGTCTATCTCGTGGCGTAGCAGCACAGAACGAAATTGAAAAGTATGAAACTTTGGTCACCGAAGCCGAAAATTATGTTCAAGAAGTTGAAGAAATAATGGCGGAGCAAGAAGAAGAAAAGAAGGAAGCCGAAAGTAAAAAGGCTGAAACCAAACAAAATCCTTACCAATTGGATTTGCTAACCGAAGATTGGAAATTACATACGCCACAATCCGGAAACATTGACTTCGGACTTGGAATCGGCTCAACGGCTTACGGTTCAGCATTTGGACAACAACCCGTTTTCTATCGCCGTAGCGGAAAAGCACCCGGATTTCCTTTTTAGATACAGGGCTAACCCTTAAGTAGTGGAAACCATAATGATGGTGTATGACTACTCACCGTATGTATTGTGTAGGGCTAAAGCGTCATGTTGAAGCAACCGTTGATGAAGTAAAGCATTTGCAGACCAGCAAAGGCAGTAAATACCAAATTAAGGGACACTTTATGGAGGGTGGCAAGAAACACAACTGCACTTCCATGTGCAGCAAAGCCGTGTATGACCAATTCTCCGGCAAAACTTTGGGTGCTGAAGATGCACCTTCCGGTGACGACCCAATGGCCGATGACCCAACCGCCGAGGGCGGTCCCGATGAACTCTTTGACGAATCCGTTGTTCAAGACGAACAAGATAGTGGCGTGGACTTTATGAACGCTGAAGATTCTCCTTCCGGAGATGACCCAACCGCAGCCGACCCTTCATCCGAAGGCGGTCCGGAAGAACTCTTTGATGAGTCCGTAGTTCAAGATGAGCAAGACGGCGGTGTTGATTTTATGAACGCTGAAGATGCACCTTCGGGAGATGACCCAATGGCTGCTGACCCAACGGCTGAAGGCGGTCCCGAAGATTTGTTTGACGAATCCGTTGTGGAAGATGAACAAGATGGAGGCGTGGACTTTATGAATGCCGAAGAACCGGTAGTCAATGACCCATCTTCATTCCCAGCAGGTTCCGGTCATGTAATCGGTAGTCAAACTGATACTGCAAACTACACTCCACTACACGCTGAAGGTGTAGGACCCGCTACTGAAGGCGAGTATGAGGATTTCCCACGACAAAACGCCGTTGTAGGCGGTTATGATTTCAATGCCGAAATGTTTGAGGCTATGGCGGTCTATTCATCCGGACCTCACGATATGCAAAAGGGAATGGCTGCCTTGCTTGCTGGCGCACCACCTACGGCTAAGGGCAACTTCGTAGCCTTTGGTCCAAAGTATTACACCGTCAAGGAAGGCGTATCTTCTAACAAGTTCCACCTGTTCGCAGTATTGAAACTTGCTAACGGTTCTTATTTGCCATGCAACGCTTACGGAAGAATTGGCTACAATCCAAGGACTTGGTATGGAGAAGTCACTTCCTCGGAATCTGCCGCTATATCGGCTATCCAAAAGAAGATTAACAGTAAAACCAAGAAGGGCTACAACCTTGAGTTCGGTGCTGAAGGCGATTCCGCCCCACAAGAAAGTGACCCAACAACTGCTGACCCTCTCGCTGATGACCCAGCAACTTCCGGTGGCCCTTCGGACACCTACGGTTGGACTGAAGATGAATCGGAAATGGGGGCCTTTTCAGCGGAGTTCTTGGCTAACACCAACGAACTGCTTTGTTCGGAATGTTTTGAGGCCAATTGTGGAGGCCATGTAAAGAATGCGGAGTTCAGCGATAACCCCGGATTTACTGCTACTCCCGAAGATGACTTTGAGGACTTCCCACGACAAAACGATACTGTTGGTGGCTATAACTTCAACGCTGAAGGCGAAGAAGCCGATGCTCCCGAATCATCTCCGGAATATGACCCACTTTCCGAGGCTCCTACGGATTACGATGCTCTAACCGCATCGGACCCCGATATGGACATCATGGAAGCCCAAGGAGCAATTTCCAAGAAAACTACTGTTGGTGGAATTGCACTCGTCTTGGGATTGGTCGCAGCCTACCGATATTCTGACCAAATCTCCGACCTATTCTCTAAGATGGGAAAGAGTGATGAATGATGAGGGATTTACTGACCGGAACTTTGTTCGTGATAGCGGCAGCGTCTATCTTTTCCTCTATCCAAGAGTTTGAGGATGCGTATTTGTTCCCTAACAACCAATTTATGAACATTATCTTCCCATTCTTTTTAGGAATAGGCATCTTGGCATGGAAACACAAGGATATGAGTTCCCTAATCACCGGCAGCAAAGGAAATACCCTTTAAGTAGTCGTTCCAAGAAAGTTTTGGTATGGCGACTCCTCCCGGTTACAACATTACTTGCGACCCCGGCGATTTGTATTCTCGCCGATGCTATGTAAATACGGCTTCGGGAGAAAAGCAAGAGATTATTGGCTATACTGATGATGGACAACCAATTTCCAAAGCCCCAAGTTCCGCCTCCTATATTGCATGGGTTCCCACACTCACTACCCTTAATCAAGATGGCGTAGCCTATCAACCCTATGGAGAAGCGGGACTTCCATTCGTAGCAGCCGGTGGACGCAGTAGCAGTAGTCCTACTACCGATACCTCCGGAAGTTCGTCCAATGAAATAAAGGGGAAAAGCCAAGGTCTTGAAACTTCATTCCCAGCACTTGGAACGGCGTTGATGGTAGTTGGTGTTTCAACCGGAGTAGGCTTTTTGCTAATGAAAAAGTTTGGGAAGTGATTAGAATGGCAACTAATTGGTTAGGTTACGAACTTGTCGCTCCTGTGAGCAGCAGCACATCATTGGGTTCTAACATTATGCCTTCGTCCGGTGCTGACCCACAAGATTGGAAGTATTTGTTCTATTCAATGCCGGGTTCAACGGCTCGTAGGTTCTCCGAAAAGCGTGTATGTAATCCACTTTGGCCTACCACCGGATGTCGTGAAGCGGTGACTGAATCTCAAGTTACGGATGTAGTTCCCAAGGATGAGTTACCTCCTCAATATCAACAAGAAGCCAAAACTTTGGACGAAAGTTCAACTCAAAGTTCAACTACCGGGGTAACCGGGATGGGTTCCGTTATGAATTGGGCCAAAACTTTTGGTCCGGTAGCAGTTTTGGGACTCGTGGGTGCTGGGATAGGTGCCTATTACGCAAGGAAGTGATGTCGTGGAAAAGAAAACTAAGATGCAAAAGGCTTCCGAAGTCAAGACTATCAAGCAAAAGTTTGATGCTGAAGCCAACCAAAAGGAAGATGCAGCCCGTGATGCTTGGGTCGCAACCTTAATTCCAGCCGTTGGTTCCGCCGCTTTCTTTTCTTCAATGCTTGTTAATGTGATGAGAACTTACTCTCGTCATGGTTTTCCAACCCACGCATTTAGTTTGACTGATAAGATGTTGATTGCTATCCCCGTAGTTATCACAGGTATTGCACTATATGAAGGATTTAGCAAGATTGAGGAGGAACAAGCCAATGGCGAAAAAGCCTCGTAAGCCATTAGTTTCCACAACTGAAAGGGCTATCCTTATCACAGGAACAATCTTTGTTATTTCTATGATTGAAGGTTTGGTGCAATATACCTTTGCGGAAATGAAAAGTGAAAAGACCTCTTTTTGGGACGCATGGAAAGATTTGCCCGACAAAGATGAATTGCTTAGAATGGCTGCCGTAGTCTTAGTAGTTAGCAGTATTAGTGGTGGCGCAGTTTCACTTATTGAGAATCGCATTAGAGTTCGCCGAAGCCAATGAATATGAAGTTTCAAGTAGCGAGAGCATCTATGAGATATGGTGAGTGATAACGAGAATCTTTGGGCGGAGTATCTCGCTGCTCGCCGGGAACAGTATTGGGCGGCTCGGAGAACCACTTTAGGTGCTGAATATGATTCCAATAGGCAAAAGTGGGATGGAATCATTGAAAGAGAGTGGGCTAACTTTAGTGCCACGCTTCGTGCAGGTCACAACATCTCGGACACCATCAAAGCCCAAATGGGTGAAGATTTCTTTCTTCGTCAATTAGAAGGGATTGAGCCAATGGACTACGATTTTGAGAAGTTTCAAGTAGCCGGACGCACACTCACACTTTATACCATAGAGGATTTTACCATGCTATCCAATCAAGGAATCTTTAGAGATGTAGCATTTTTATTGGATAAAGGAAGGCGTTGGGAGAAGAAAGCCGTGGCTTTGATGAATGATTATGGCTTTCAGCACAAGGGTTATCACAAAACCGATGAAGAAACTTACTTATTGATGGAGGCTCAACAATGAACGACAAGTTTAACGACTTATCCGAACAAAAGTTCATTACGGCTCCGCAACTTACATTGATGGCTATCGGTATTTGGGCTATCATTCAAACGCTGGCCTTCTTTTTCACACCCAATGAATGGAGAAATTGGCAACTATTGGGATTCATTGCATCCACGAATCTTGCCGCAGTAATTCTCGCCATTCTTGCTCAAAGGAGTGCTGATATGTTGGCAGCGACCTACAAACAAGTATTTACGGCGGATTTCTATCGTTCCGTATCAACCATCTCTCAACTTCATTTCTTGATGGTAAAGGAAGCCGAAAGTCGTGGACACGACATGAGTGAGGAGTTGAATGACCTCGCTCCAAAACTTTACGCCCTTGCCCGACAATACATTGAAGTCAAATCGCAAGAAATCGTCCCGCCCGAAGTCACCATTGAGGCACCCGAAGAATACGCTACTGAGGACTTGTTCTATGATGCAAGTTAGGTAATCTTTTAAGTAGCGGAAATATCAACATAATGTTGTGAAATTACACACATTTTGGGCTTTTTCTTTATTGCTACTCTTTTGTAGTGCAATATGGACTACCGTTCTCTTTGTGGAACTCGGAACGCTCAATCCCACCGTAGTATTACCCGCTATGGTTGAGGATTTAGAAAACTTGGGTCCATGGGCTATCTTGTTAGATGTTATCGTATTTGGAGGAATTGCCTACCTCATTTGGAAGCGAAAAGGGAAGGAGGAGCCGAAGTCAATTTGGCATACGGATTAAGTGCAATGCTTTAAGTAGCAAAACGGAGTAAAGAGATACCATAAGGTGATTGGCAATGGCAAATCAAGACCCACAACCGGAGATTTATACTACTACGCATACTTTTGATGCAAGCGGAGCCGATATTACGGCGAACTCATCTAACACCGTGAGCATCTTTACGAACCAAGCAAACAATGAGGAAGTGCGCCTATACGCTATTGCCGTGCAAATCCTTGACGGAACTTCATCGGCTACTTCACAAATTGACTTCAATGTAGCCATTGGTGTCGGTCCAAACTATGTTCCATCCAACTCTTTTGATGTTGGCTGGCTTCACACCAACATTGCTAACGGAGGTCAAGTTTTGGCTTTCTCCTGTCCAATTCTTTGTCTATTCCAGCAACCACTTCAAGTGACGGTTTCTAACAACCAAGCAATTACCGGTGGTGTAACTCGCACAGTCAAGATTACTTTGATTGGTGAACTTGCTATCCAAAAGGTTGCTTGCCGATAAGCGATAGAAAAGAATCTCTTAAGTAGTGGCACACACTACTGCTAAGTATGGGTATTCGCCGTCAAGTCTATGAATGGCGAGCCGCCATTCCTTCGGAAGTCTATACGGCAGGTCAGCGATTCACCAAAGGAATACCGGTATTTACGCCCCCAATTTCGGGTGCTACTATCACTAATCAAATCATTCAGCCCCGCATTCCGCCGGGAGGATGTTCTATCTTTATTGGTGGTGTTGGGAACAATTTAGAAGTTCCCGCCGAATTACGAGCCTCTCAATTCGTAGTGATTGACGAAGTTTCGGGATGGGACGGACAAGCCGGAGTTACCGGAGAAAGCCCCCACCAAGACTCTTTTATTCAAATCCGGGTGAATACATCCCATTACTTTCAAAATCCCGATAGAACCGTGTCCGATGGTTTGCCAACTTCCGCCGTTCCATTCCCCGATAGGAATGGACAAGATAGTGTGGACCCTGCAATTGGACTACAAGCCACGCAATCAATTTATACCTTTGAAACCTTTGAAGATGGCTTGCCGTGTCCCGTTTATGTAATTCCGGGGCAAGTTTGGGACATCATTTATACCAATAAGAAATCACCGGTTGGTTATGCGGTAACCGATGACTCCAAGTTTAGCGTTTGTTATGTGAAATACCTTCTTTTAGATGGTTCCGATGCCGTAATTGGTATGCAGTTGCTCCGTGCCGGATTCCCTGTGACTGTGGAAAATGTGCAAGCATACCGCCGAATGCTGATTAGAGATGAATTGTTTAGGGATGCAGCCCTTCCATCACCAACCGGCTTTAGGAGGGTTGAATGATGATTCGTAAGCAAGTTTATCAATGGGAATTAACTCCGGCCAATTCTTTTGGTAATCAAAGTGATGGCTCATGGCAAGATACCATCAATACCTTTGGCGGAGCAACTACTCCGTCCAATCTCGGTAGGCTTTTCCCCACTCCGGGAGAACAATTTTCCATATTTACCGGTGGATATGGCAACAATGTAACCGAATCCAACATGGTAAGAGAAACCGATTTCGTAGTAATTGAAAGATTTGGTAGCACACCCGGAATTATTCCACGAGGAGGTGTGGGAGAATTATATGATGTTAGCGGAAGTGACTATACTCTCAACAAATGGCTACCCAACGGCTTCGTGCAAATCGTAATTGATACTACGGGCTACTATCAAGACCCACAAAATGTGTTTTCGGAAGGTGTTTCCGGAAATGCGGCTCCATTCCCCGAAACTGCGGGTATTAGACCAACACATTACAAACTAATCCCTCCGGTTTATGTGCATCCCTTCCAAACATGGGATGTCCGATATACTATGTATAACGACTTAGAATCCTATCTCAACAATTTTAGTAGTCTTGTGGAGCAAGGCAGCATTACTATGACGCTACCGCCCAAACTAAGTATTGGTCGTGTTTTCGTGCAGTATTGGTTATTTTCGGGTTCCGATGCTTTGATTGCTGAAGAATTGAGCAAATTGGGAATACCCGTAACCGTTGATAATGCGGAGTGGTTTCGCCGACAACTCGTTCTCCAAGAGGGTCTTGAAACCGATACATGGAAGCGTTATTTGCATCTTTCACAGAATTGGGTTGAAATGGAAGAAGCGAGAGATGATTACTTAGATGTGCCTAACGAGGACTGACGCATCACCTTTAAGTAGTGGGACAGACAAGTATTTCGCATGAGTGATAGCGAGAACATTCGTGATTTGAAGCGTCCTTATCGTAAGAAAGCCCTACAAACGGGCTATTCGCAAGCGGGAGAGTCTGTTGATGCAGCCCCACTTCCGATTTCTTCATATAGCACAACCACTACTCAACAAACCGAAGTAGTCCGTGCAGGTGTGGACCCTGCGACATACAAGCGTGATGTGCGCCCTGCCGTTGAGGTAATGGACCGCAGCCTTGCGATTAACTATGCAAATTATCCTTGGCATTTAGTCCCAAAAGCCAATTCGGGGAATGTAGTGCTTCGTCAAAAGCACAACTTTGCTACAAGTGCGGCTTACAATTTGAATAATGGTGAATATCTTGACTTAGTGGTTCTAAATGTGGCTGATGTAGTGGGTTCCGATTCTTGGACTGAAATTGGAGGTGCTGGAACAGGTTATGCACCTACACCTACCGCATTTACCGGAGAAGCCCCCGCCCCAACTGTAAGAGCGACAACTACTTCAGCAATTGCACCACCTACGGCTTCCAATAACAACAAAAGTTTGGCTGGCATGAATCGTAGTGCTACCACAGTCGGTGGAGGGACTACTAACGCTAACGCCGTTGCAGGTCAAAACACCGTAGGAAATCAAGGAGATTACTATCATGTTTCATCCTTTGGACACACCGAGGCCGTATCCTCAAGTGCGGGAGTCATCTATCAGATTTGGGTTGATGGTGGACTTTATCAAGAGTGGAATGACTTTCAATGGTCGGCAATTACACCAAAGGTGGACCAATGGCATTTCAATGTTCCAATCGTAGTAACTCAACAAATTGTATTCCGTGTTATTAACAATACTTCCCCTGCGGCTAACATTATAACCGGAACTGTTGAGGCTTGTTTTGCGGGCTGGACCGAGCAGCGTGACTACACCCAAGATGTGGGCCGCCAACAAAATGTAAGAACTACTTGATAAAAGAGATGATTTGCATCATCTCCTATGTTTTAAGTAGTCGTGAGAGCAAAGTAGGTAGGATTAGCCATGTCTAAGACACCACCCGGACCAAGATTTACCGGTTCCAACAAAGGAATCGGCGGTTTGCGTGTTGATGACGGCACAGTTGATGTAAATGGTGTAAATTGGATTACAGTTTCCGCTGGAACACTAACTGACCTTGGAAACGGTCATGTGGAAATAACCACAGGTGGCGGTGGTGGCGGTTCTCTAACGGTTCAATTAGCCGATGCAAGCGTGGTCGTTGGAAGTGTGACTGACTTACAATTTGACCAATCCGCCGGATTTACATTGACGGATTTAGGCGGAGGTAGCGCACTTGTAGGATATGCAAGTCATTGGTATTCAATCTTTGTAGCCGGTCAAACTACACTTACACCTACCGGACAAGAAAACATTGAGTTTGTTGCCGGAACAGGAATCACTATTACCACGAATGCAGCAGCAAGTCCCAAACAAATTACTTGGAATGCTTTTGGAGTCACCGGACCTACCGGACCGGCTGGCGCACAAGGAGCCACAGGTGAGCAAGGAATCACCGGTGAGCAAGGTATCACCGGTGAACAAGGTCCAACCGGAGTTGAAGGTGCAACCGGACCGATAGGTGTTCAAGGAATTACAGGAGAGCAGGGTATTACAGGCGAACAAGGAATTACAGGTCCCGAAGGTAAAACCGGAGAGCAAGGTCCGACAGGAGAACCCGGAAGAACCGGTGAACCGGGACCTACCGGTGGAACCGGACCTCAAGGACCCATTGGACCGACAGGTATTCAAGGACCCGTTGGTGCAACCGGACAACAAGGGCCTACGGGCGAACAAGGCCCTACCGGAGAAGCCGGAATTACCGGGCCTCAAGGTCCCCAAGGAATTACCGGTGTCCAAGGTATTACCGGACCTCAAGGTGAGCAAGGTATTACAGGTGCAGCAGGTATTACAGGAAGTGTTGGTGCCACCGGAAGTGTTGGACCCACAGGAAGTATTGGACCTACGGGAAGTATCGGAGCAACCGGTTCAGTAGGTGCTACGGGAAGTGTTGGACCCACCGGTGCAACCGGAAGTATTGGTGCAACAGGAAGTATTGGTGCTACCGGAAGTCCCGGACCTACGGGTGCCACAGGCCCACAAGGACAAACCGGACCCACAGGAAGTCAAGGAATTACGGGCGAACAAGGAATCACCGGTGAAGTTGGACCAACCGGAGGCACCGGACCCGTTGGCGCACCGGGACCTACGGGAGCGCAAGGAATCACAGGTGAACCCGGAATTACAGGCGCACAAGGTATTACCGGAGAACAAGGTCGCACAGGAAGTATTGGTCCTATTGGTGCTACGGGCAGCCCCGGACCCACCGGAGAACCCGGACCTACCGGACCCGATGGAAATACCGGACCAGCCGGACCTCAAGGTGAAACCGGTGAAGCGGGACCGACAGGACCCACCGGAAGTATTGGCCCCACAGGTAGCCAAGGTGCTACGGGAGCGCAAGGAATTACGGGCGAAGTCGGTCCAACAGGTGGGACAGGTCCACAAGGAAGCCCCGGAAGCACAGGACCGACCGGAGCGCAGGGTATTACCGGAGAACCCGGAATTACAGGTGAACAAGGTCCAACCGGAAGTCAAGGTATCACGGGAGAAGCAGGTCCTACGGGTGGAACCGGACCGGTCGGACCCACAGGTGCTACGGGACCCGATGGACCGATTGGAGCAACGGGTGTCCAAGGAAGAACAGGTGAGCAAGGTCCCACAGGTCCAACGGGGCCACAAGGACAGACCGGTATTCAAGGACCTACGGGAGAACAGGGAATAACGGGTGTTCAAGGAATCCCCGGAGTCCCCGGAATCACAGGAAGTGATGGTAAAACCGGTGAACAAGGTCCGACAGGAGAACCCGGAAGAACCGGAGAACCGGGACCCACAGGACCACAAGGAGCGCAAGGAATAACAGGTTCCGCTGGACCTCAAGGACCGACAGGGGAACAAGGAATTACAGGAAGTGTTGGACCCACCGGAGGAACCGGCCCTCAAGGGGCGCAGGGAATCACCGGCGAGCAAGGTATCACAGGAGCGCAGGGAATAACGGGACCTCAAGGAGAACAGGGTGTAACCGGAAGTGTTGGTCCCACAGGAGCCACCGGCCCGCAGGGTCCGGATGGCGACCAAGGACCGACAGGAAGTATTGGTCCAACAGGGGCTACGGGACCACAAGGACCCCAAGGGATAACGGGCGCACAAGGAATTACAGGTGTTCAAGGAATTACCGGCCCACAAGGAGAACAAGGAATTACCGGCGAGCAGGGAATCACCGGACCTCAAGGCCCCGATGGTGACCAAGGCCCAACAGGAAGTGTTGGACCAACCGGAGCAACCGGACCTCAAGGAGCGCAGGGTGTGACCGGAGAACAAGGAATCACAGGTGAACAAGGAATTACAGGACCGCAAGGAGGACAAGGACCCACAGGAAGTGTTGGTCCCACAGGAGCCACCGGCCCGCAGGGTCCGGATGGTGACCAAGGACCGACCGGAAGTGTTGGTCCGACAGGGGCTACGGGTCCACAAGGTCCACAAGGAGATACCGGAAGTATTGGACCTACGGGTGCGACCGGACCACAAGGCCCTCAAGGAAACACCGGTTCAGTAGGACCCACGGGAGCCACCGGCCCACAGGGTCCACAAGGAGATACAGGAAGTATTGGACCTACGGGAAGCACAGGACCGACAGGGGCTACGGGTCCAACAGGAAGCGGAGGTCCGACCGGAGCAACAGGACCTCAAGGACCCATCGGGGCTACGGGCAGCCCCGGTCCCACAGGTGAGCAAGGAATCACCGGTGAGCAAGGTATCACCGGTGAACAAGGTCCAACCGGTATTCAAGGAGCCACCGGACCAACGGGAGTTCAAGGACTCCCCGGAGTCCCCGGAGTTACCGGTGACGCAGGTCCAACAGGTGAGAAAGGAGCAACGGGTGAAGAAGGCCCCACAGGTCCACAGGGAGCGCAAGGAATAACAGGCTCCGCTGGACCTCAAGGGCCGACAGGTCCTACCGGAAGTATTGGTCCAACAGGGCCTACGGGTCCCCAAGGAGGGCAAGGAGAAACCGGTGCGGTGGGACCAACAGGAGCGACAGGGCCTACCGGCTCAACCGGACCAAGTGGACCACAGGCAGCGGGAACCGGATTGTCTTGGAATGCCCGATGGGAAGGAGGAACCGTTGCCGGAACCGCATCTATTCCGGTTGCATACAGTTTTGGTGCCGGTGGACCCGATGTTTGGAAGGCTCCGTTTGATGGTGCATTATGGTATGTGTTGGCCGCCCAAGATAATACGCCCGTAGCGGTCACTATGGATGATGTTTTCATCAATGGAGTGAGTTTATCGGGTGCAGGTGCATTTACACCCATAGTATTAGGAGCCGGAGCAGTTGATTTCCAACCTATTGGTGGTTATCCAATTCTTACAAGTCAAGATATTACAGTTTCACTTACCGCCGCAGGTAAAGCATTCGTCACCATTACGATGATATTCCAAAACATTTGATACAAAACATTACATAGAAAGAAAGGAGATAGAAAAGTATGCCATACTATTTACGAGATATTGGTTATCAATTTGCTCCATTTTCCACAATTAGTAGTGGTGGTGAAAATGCTACCATAGGTCAATGGAATCAATATGCAGGGTATATGACCGAGGCTTCTATTGCAGCAGGGGCTACGGCTATTCTTTACACTTTTGATACCGGAGGCACCAAGGATGTTTCCATTGAAGCCACCATCCAAATACTTGCCGGAACCGAGATTGAAACTGTGAAAGTTTTGGCTCACATCATCAATACCACGGTCAATTATACAACCTATGGTATCATTTATTCCGGGGCTTCTTCTCGTTGGGACATACAAGCCGATTATGACGCAGGGACAACTTCCCTAAGACTCCTTGTTGAGAATACTACTGCGGGAAGCATTGCTTCACCGCAAGCCAACTACCAAATTATCCAAGTGGAGGCGGTGGCCTAATGGGAACCCGACAACCTTTCCGTGTTCGTGCCGATAACGATAACGAAGAAGTGGCTATCGGCAAGGATGGAGAAGGTGGAGGAATCATTTTCCCCGATGGTAGCCGTCAAAACACGAGGGCGGGAGAAACCGGACCCCAAGGAAGCACCGGTCCACAAGGACCGACCGGCCCACAAGGTCCCGGAGGGAGTGATGGTGCAAGAGGAGCAACGGGACCGCAAGGACCGCAAGGAGAGCAAGGCTCACAAGGAGCGCAAGGAGCGACCGGACCTACGGGTGCTAAAGGCGATAAAGGCGACCAAGGAAATGCGGGAGCGCAAGGAGCAACGGGACCACAAGGAGCCGCCGGTAGCCAAGGTCCTACCGGACCACAGGGAGCGCAAGGTAATGTTGGTGCCACAGGTCCCCAAGGCGCACAAGGAAACCAAGGAGTCACCGGACCTCAAGGGGCGCAAGGCAACGCAGGTAGTGACGGTGCCGTAGGAGCAACAGGTCCCCAAGGAGCCACCGGACCTCAAGGTGTTAAAGGAGATAAAGGGGACCAAGGAGCGCAAGGCGTTCAAGGAGCCACCGGACCTCAAGGCTCCGCTGGAAGTCAAGGTGCTACCGGGCCTCAAGGCCCTCAAGGTAATGTTGGTGCGACAGGGCCTCAAGGACCTGCTGGTAGCCAAGGTGCTACGGGTCCGGCTGGAAGTCAAGGCGTTCAAGGACCCACAGGACCGCAAGGAAGTGCGGGAGCGCAGGGAGCAACCGGCCCTCAAGGACCTGCTGGAAGTCAAGGTGCTACCGGACCGGCTGGCGCACAAGGTAGCCAAGGTGCTACGGGTCCACAGGGAGCCGCCGGTAGCCAAGGGGCAACCGGACCACAAGGCCCTCAAGGTAATGTTGGTGCGACAGGTCCCCAAGGCGCACAAGGAGCGCAGGGAGCCACCGGACCACAAGGAACTGCTGGAAGTGCGGGAAGCCAAGGTGCCACAGGCCCACAAGGTCCACAAGGTCCACAGGGAGCGCAAGGAGTTCAAGGACCAACCGGACCCCAAGGCGCACAAGGGAATGCGGGGGCAGTAGGGGCGACAGGTCCCACAGGGCCTCAAGGTGCAACCGGTCCATCGGGCGGCGGTGGAGGCTCCATTCCCGTGGATATTGATGGGGGCGAGGAAACATTGGTAAGATTTATTTTTGATAGCCGAGCAGGTATTTTGACGATAGTAACCACAGGACCGACTATTGTTAGTGCGGAAGGAACCTTCATGCTTCAATGATGAGAACATTCAAGTATCATCAATGCTTTTCCCCTACTATGGTTGCACTCACGCTCTTAATGACCGTGAAGAATGAGGAAAATGCTCTTAAGCGGGCTTTACCCTCAATCGCACCCTATCTTTCTTCCTATTGTATCGGTGTGGACAATAAAACCACAGACAATACTAAAGCCGTTATCGCTGAAATTATGGAAGAATATGAAGTTCCGGGAATTACCTTTGATAGTCCTTGGCATGAATCTTTTGCTGATGCTCGCAATCAAGTGTTAATGATGGCCGAAGGACTCATGCCGAAGGTTTCATCTCATTGTCTTTGGATGGATGCTGACCACACTTTCACCTTTTCTCCCGGCAATGATTGGGAATCCTTTACCAAAGTTTTGGAATCAGCGCATCCGATGTGCCATGTGACCATTAGGAGTGGCGATTTTAATCACCGACTTCCTTGGCTTATCACAAGGGATAGTGATGGAAAACTCCCCTATTTGTGGAAGGGTGTCCTCCATGAGTTCCAACAGTATGAGGGGAAAAGCCGGGTCTTGGATACTTCTTTAGCGGAGAGCGTTCCGATTACTTTACACCATTATTACGATGGAAACGCACGACCGAAAGGCAAAGTGTTGTATAGTCGTGATGTGGAAATGTTGTTGAATGCCCTTCAACATGAAAGTGATGAGGGCATGATTGCTCGTTATGTATTCTATTTAGCCAATTCCTACAAGGATGCGGGCGATAAGGAAAATGCTACTATTTGGTATCGTGTTCGTTGTATGATGGGTTGGTGGGACCAAGAGATTTACGAATCTTTGCTATCTATTGGTAAAATGAACGAAGATTTGGAGGCACTTAAGCGAGCCATAGAAGTGTGTCCAACTCGTCCGGACGCATACCATCATGCTCTTTGGGTGGCCCGTCACAAAGAAAATCATCGTTGGATGAGAGAAATTATTGGAGTTTATGAGGAAAAGTTTGGAGAGCCTACGGAGGAGAGGCCCTTCAGTAACCAAGGCGGCTTATTCATTGATGACGCAAAACTTTGGAAAGTTGATGACGAACTTTCGCAAGCCTACTATTGGGCCAAAGAAAACAAAGAAATGGCTATGTTGCACTCTAACCGTGCGTTGATAGATTGTAATAGTCCCGGAAATAAGAAAAGGATTACCGGTAATCAATCATTTTTTGAATGAATATAAATGGCGTGAATGTGAATCCATTAAGTAGTCGGCAAGTCAAGATATTTCTATGGCAGACCATGAAAAGCCCCAGCGTATGACTGTGGCAAAACTTGGAGTCAAGTTTGATGAACTCCAAGAAAGCGTGGATGAACTGCACAATGAGATGAGCGAGATAAAGCAAGTATTGAAGTCACTACTTGAAGTTCAACTGAATATCCAAAAGGTTTCGGAATTGAAACCGGAGAAGAAGGATGAGAACTTTGGTATGTATAACTAAAGTTTTGGGATTACATTAGTGAAAGTAACTCATACTGTGGTATGAGTTACTTTCAAAGTTATCAAAATTATACGAAGTCCAAATCAAGTTGCGTTTGTTCGCTGGCATCTTGGTCATCAAAAGTTTGACCTACCCATTGACTAACATGGTAGTGCAGTTGTGCAATGTAGTTGTCGCAGCCATACCTTTCCACCAATTCACTCATCAATCCATCATACTTCTTGACTGAACCTTGGCTTACTGTTAGAATCAATCTTCCATCACACATAATGACTTCATGCTCACCCGTCACCGTTTCATCACCCGCTTTTTCGGAAACCACCGTGCGACACTTACCCGAAATTGGCGGTCGGCGATATTTAGCACCGCACTTAGGACATCTCACGGATTGCTGCCCGAATGCTCTAAGATTACCTCTCATATCACGAATCAAATGTCGGTCAATCAATTTGCTGGCTTGTGTTTCATTGTTCACGGCGTAAAGCAATTCACCCAAGGCGAACTGTGCCATAGTCTTTTGACGCATGGATTCCAAAGAAGTGTAGGGATTTTCTTTAGGACCACCTGCACAATCGCTGGTGTCGTGTGTGAATCCAAACCCACTCAATTCCGCTGGTGTGCCTAACCGACTCTCCACGATGTCCACGCCAAGTTTGACCGCATCTTTCGCATCGGGGAAAGATTGCGTTCCCTCATAGAAAGAAATGGGGTATTGCATAGAAGTATCAACATTGAGGGCTTCCTTATCAATCTCACTTGGGTTGATACGCATAGTCAAAATAACCGGTGCATCCATCAAACCACCACGATGACCGGAAAGGAATGCTTTGCTAAAGTTTAGGACTCCATCAAGTAGGAGGAGAAAAGCATCAATATCTCCATCACAATTTCTTCGCTTGGCGGCATGGAAGAATGGATGTCCATAGTGGCCCTTTACATCAGCAAATCCAATAATTCGGCAAACAATTGCTCCGGATGTGTGGGGAGCGATACCCATCCCTAAGTGTCCTATCAAATCTTTGGGTTCTTCCACATCATAATATGGCTTTTGGTCATACATTCTAACCAATAAATCATCCAAAAACTTGGTTGCCTTAACAAGATTGTCGGCACAATTAGTAGGAAGAACAACATCTTGAACTTTCAATTCACAGGTTTGGTTCTCATCCACCAAAGGATTTCCAAAGACATCTTCGGTGTAGCCCAAAGCAAGGGCCTTGTCCACGCTCATGCCAATTTCTTTTGGTCTAAAGTGCGTCATAGTAATGTCCACCATATCGTATCGGAGTGTTCCATCACGGAAAACTGATACTCCGTGCTTGAATCGGAGAACTCCTTTCAACATAGATTCGGGAGTCTTTTCCACGCTGGTCATACCTTTGACTCCCTTTACTTCCGGTGTTCCCAATAAATCCGCTTTCTTGAGAGCATCTTCCCATAAATCAGCGTAGCCCACATCTTGTGTAGCCAATTCCATGAACTTAGTCTTACGGAAAGTTCCATCATTGTTTTTGACCCACTTTTTCCATGTAGGCTTGCCGGTTTCCTCATCTTCTCTCAAACCGCATTCAATCTTTACATTCTTAGCCGCAGCATCACGAAGCAATCTTTTGGAACCCACCTTGAATCCCACAGGAAATAAACTATGGAAGGCTGGTTTCATTTCTCTTGGTTTTGACCCTTCGGGCTTACCCATTCTCGCCCCGATACGCAATGTGACGCTCGGACGAGCCTCCACACCTTCGGGAAGTATGGAATTAACCCAATCTAAGCCGTTTCCTTGGCTTTCTTGGGGTTCGGGAGCATTAGATACTATCCAAGCCCACAATTCGCTCTTAGGACCTCTTAAATGACCTTCTTTGGAAATGTCTAAAGCCAAGCGATAGGCTATTTCTTTGCCATCCTCGTGAATAGTGATACGACCTTGGCTCATATCAATGGAAGTGTTGCGATAAAGCAATGCTAATTCAGCAGTATTGAGTTCATTGTAATATGTTACGAACTCCGGAGCCAAAGGAATCCCAAACTTTTGAGAGTGTTCAAATGATTCCGTCAATTTTGACGGATATTGACTATCACAAGATACATCCTCCAAAACTTGTTCATGCCATTCTTTAACATAAGGGCTGGGTGCAAGAGTATGGTTGTTTTCTAAGAACTCACCCACGGGAACCAATAGTTCTCCTAAATCCCAAATCTTTGCTACCGGCCAATCGGGGTCAGTAGCAAGTCCTTCCGGAAGTTGGGACTCATCAGTAATTCTTTGGGCTGAACCATCAGTAAATTGGACATAGGGACCTTCCACCGCATCACAAGGAGTGACGACAGTTCCTTTTCCGGGCCTCTCATACTTTAATTGAGTTCCGGTAATAAAGAATCCATTGACGGCTTTCATAGTTGCGGGATGCACGGCAGTTGTAGCCAAACCTGCTAACCGACTCCTTCCATATCTCAAACGGAAGCCACCCGGAGCCATAGGCTCCGAAAAGATTGGACGACCTGCTACCATATCTCCCAAGAACTTCTTGATAGGGGATAGTTCCGTAATTTTTTCGTCATCGGATTCTTTGTTAGGAGCGAACTCTCTTAGCCATTCCCAATCTTTATACCCCAACGCATCGGTATATTTGAGAATCTTAGGGGCCTTCAATACCATTCCCTCACAAAGCACGAGGAGCGCACCCTCTCGCACCTTATTGGTTGGAACTCTTGGTAAATCTCTTTGACCGGTCACTTCTTGTCCCACACCTTCTCCATCAAGATAAACCGGACAGTTAGCACACAACACTTCAATTTGTGGATTGGATGGGCGATATTGAAGTCCACGACTATACTTCATTACTTCTTCTTTGTATCTCTCAATTTCTTCAAAAGTCATTTCCGGAGGTTCCAAACCAAAGTCACGGCGAAGAATATCTCCAATCAATACTGATAGTGCTTGACCCGTTCCACCCGCCGACCGAATCGGACCTGCGAAGTTGATAGCAAGGCTTCGTGTGCCACTCGCATTCTCCACGATACGGCAATTTACTACACCTTCCAACGGGGCTACTAAGATTCCTTCCGTCAATACCGCTAACCCTGCACATACGCCATGATAAATACATAGAGCCATACGAGGTTTGGTAGTCTTGAATCGGCTCTTTTCCTTTTCAAAATCGTCTAAGGTTTCTTGCCAAGTCTTACTTAGGATTTCTTGTTTATAACTTGTGGTGCTACCATGCCCTCCACAATGATGGCAATCACGCTTCCGATAGCCCTTTTTGATAGTTCCCGAACCATCACAAACCTTACATTTGCTGGTTTGTCCATACAAGAAAGTTTCCGCACAGACAATGCGGGCAATATCAAGGGCTACAAGTTCACGATTTCCATCGTGGTGAATAGTCAATTCTCGGATGTGTTCCGCCGTTTTTCTTGGGTGAAGAAACTCCAACAGTTTTTGGGTTCGGTCGGCAAGGTCGCTGGCTTGAGGAATCTCCACAGTTAATGAAGGGTCTTGACCTTGTTCCCGACAAGCGTTAGCAATCGCATACACCTTATCGGTTTCAATTTGAAGCGACTCAAAGTAAGGTTCATAATCCAAAACCTTGGGAATCATACTATCGTCACCCATACATTCTATACATCACCATCACCTATTTCAAGGAACCGTTAAGTAGCAAGCCCACCCACTACACCCTATGAAAATCGGTATCTATGCCGGATATGCTCCGGTCTTGGAACCTCATGCCGTGATTACCGAGGAGTATGAAATTGAGGATTGGACGGGAGGCTACGGTAGCGAGCGTAGTCTGTTTAATTTAGCCAAAGGTTTGGTATCAAGAGGACACTATGTTGAGATGTTCAACCGCTTGCATTACAGTATGCCGGAGTTTGATGCTTCTAAGTTTGATGTAGTCATTGCTCAACGCTACCTCCACTATTGGCTTTACGAGGAGTTCAAAGGAGTTCCGGTAATCTTCTATTTGCACGATACTACCCCCATTTCATACTATGCTCATCGTGGTTTCCATGACGATGGTAAAGCCTTCTTTTCCAATGTAGGTCACTCCAACCTATGTTCTAAAATTGTGAGTCTTACACCATCCCACACTTATGGTTTGATTGAGCAATTCAACATTCCGCTAAGTAAGATTGAGGAAATAGGTCACGGAGTCAAACAAGATGTGCCGAGCGTGGAGAAAGTTCCCAATAGTATGATTTGGGTTTCATGTTGGAGTCGTGGGCTTTACGAAGCCGTGCAAGTCATCAACCGAATTGATGCCAAAAAGCACCACATCACTTTGGACATTTACGGCTGGGCCGACAAAGAGGAAGGTCCGGACGGTAAATCAGCCCGAACTTTTGCATACCAAGCAAAGGTAGGCAAAGACCTCAAAACTTTGATTGCTGAATCGGAGCATACCATTAGAGTTCATGCGGGCTATCAGTCTAACGAAGCCATTGAAAAGGCTTGGGCTAAAGCGGATGTTTGGCTCTATCCTACGGAGTTCGTGGAAACTTATTGTATTGTGGCTTTAGAAGCCCAAAGAGCAGGTTGTTTCACACTTACTTCCGATGTAGGTTCTATGCCCTATGTGAACAAGGGCGGAGTCATCATCAATCGTCAAAGTGTGCATCTCAATCAATTGATACCCAACGAAACCTATTGGGATATGTTCGCACAACATTTGGATTATTATTTGTCCAATAGGGAGTTGATGGAGCCATACCGAGAGCAAGGGCGAGCATGGGTCAAAGAAAATGATTTGGAAACTCACATTGACCGATGGGAATCACTCTTGGAATCGGTTGTTGATGCTGACGGACAATGAGTTCAAGAAGTCAATAACCTCCATCACTTCTTCATCGTCAATATCTTTATAGGACATCCCCCATTTGGATTTTACGCATGAAGCCACATGAGCATAAGGATTTCTCCCAGCAGGGTGTCGTGACGAGGGCGGTAGTTTGCCCTTAATCAAATCACCGGTGGTTTGAATGGCTTTCCAAACCGCCTTACGGTTATTCTCATTCATCCTTCAAGAGCGTTCTTGAGTCTTTCAATCAATTCGGCTTTTCTTCCGGTAGTGGGAAGGTTCAATTCTTTGAGTTCGTGCTTTAGTCCAGCAACGGTCAAGTTAGAGAGTTCGTCAAGGTCCACTACGGCACCGGTTTCTTCTTCAATCTCATCCTCCACGGCATCCTTGAGGGCTTCGCCCAAATCTTTGCCATCTTCGGCTGCTTCCAAAGTATCTTCGGCAACATCCTTAACGGAGTCGGCAACCTTATCCACAAGGTCATCAACATCGGCATCAATGCCCGCATCTTCAAGAGCATCCTCAATGTTATCAATAATACTCTCTCGGTTTTTCATCCAAAGGTAGCCAATACCTGTGAATGCGGCTGATGCTACGGTATAAATTGAATACTCGCTATAATCGGTCTGTGATAGAATCAATGCTAAACCGCCAAGCGCACCTGTGGCATAAGCGGCAATTGTCTGCTGGTTAGTCATGCTTTCACAAAAGAGCCATTTCCTACTTAAAGGTTGTCGCCGTTAAAGGCGATTATGCCGTGCGTTCATCGGAAATGCTATACGAAAAGGTAAGTGGAAGTCCCGGCGGGCTGGGGTAAATCTCCAATCCACCCTTGCGTAAGAAAAAGACTTGGAAATATCCCTGCGAAGCAATAGTGGAGGTAATTCTTGGGTCGCTCTTGGACACGAAATCGGGAATGTTAGTAATCGTGGATTTGTTATCATCAACGCCGGTGTTAATGGTAGGAGCCAATTTCAAATCATAGCGTTCCATCATGTCCTCCAAAACTGTTAATTCCGCTAAGTCGCCCGCAGCGTCCAAACGAGAATTGCTGGTTGCATGAGATTCCACTTTGGTATTTTCCATGAACTTAGCACCCATCACTACATTGGTCAGCGAGGGCGTTTCTAATTCTTGGCGTAAAAATTGAACTAATGCGGGTTTCCAATACTTTGCACAAGCGGCTGCTGAAAGGCTACTGCTAAAATTATTGAGGTCATATTGCCACCAAATGTCGGCATAATCTTCATCGGCTTTCTTTTGATTTCTTTGGGCTTTAGGCCCCGCAACTTCTCCCGGTCGTCCTTGCTGCGCTTCATCCAATCCCAAAAGTTTTCCATAGACTACTATGGAGTGGTCATACAAGGGAACGAAGTTGGAATCCCAACGGTTTCCGACCTTAGAAATTATTGGTGTAGCCTTCCCACTACTGTCCGGCAAAGTTTGGCGACTCATGGCACGGACGGTCGTTCCCGCACTTTTGGCGGCTGCCGTAGCACTCTTACCCGTAGCCATGTTAGAAAGAAAACTTCTTACTCTCGCTTCCATAGGTGGCTCAATTTTATATCTTCCATAGGCTACCTTCCGGAAGCCAATGTTATTCTCTTTGAGCCATCTCAATACCGTATTGCGAGTAGTCCCCACATTCCTTGCGGCGTTATACAATCCCTCATCAAGAGTCAGCATCCTATCAACGGCGAGCATGGCTCTCCGGTTTTGGTCAGCCGACATAGGACGAGGCATAACATTTCATAGTGAAATCAAATACTTAAAGCATCCCAAGAAGAACCATTAAGTATCAAGAGAACCAAAGTAGTTTCGTTGGGGAAGGCTCCGAATCAGAAATGAGGGGAAAAGCCGGAGTCCGAGAGGTCTTGAATACCTCTCACCCAACACCAATTTTATTCTCATCTTGCGTAAGCGAGATTCACTTCAACATTTCAGTTAGGAAGTAGTGTGCATGATGGCTTAGTGGTTCCATTTGGATAGCCTTTTCCATAGGTAGCCAAACATATTCATCATGTTCTTCGGAAAGTTTAACGGTTGGGAATGAGTTTGAGTATTCGTTGCCAACAGGAACAAGGAATGCGTAGTAAATCTTTTTCATGTCGTGGTCCCGATGAGGAGCGAAAAATCCATGCCTACTATCAATGGCTAATTCCGGTTTCACTTTGAGTCCGGTTTCTTCAAAGAGTTCTGTAATAGCAGTATTCAATGGATTCTCTCCATTTTCCACTTTACCGCCGGGAAGTTCCCATAGTCCATGGAATGAAGTTTCTTTGGTGGAACGGCGAAGTAGTAAGATGTAGTCCTCTCCACCCAAGCCATCATTGAATATAGCAAGGGTTCCAGCAGCAAGTCGGTAGTCGGATATGTGGTCCATGTATATTACTGTGTAGTCCGTAGTATATTAACTTTACTCACACAACGAAGGCTTTGACTTCCACTTCGTCATCCGGCGTGTATTCTTTATCTTCCACATCACGGAATACGGTTCGGTGGCTGCCCCACCTATCCTTCTCGGAGCCGTTTTGAATCCTTGTAATCTTCCACTTTACCGGTCTAATACCATTTTGTCCCAAAAATGCTCCATTGAAATCTCCATCACCTTCCCAATCGCATTCCCTACGGCCAAGCACTTTCCTAAGTTCACTTTGGAAATCACCCATGTCTATGTATTCGTAAAACGCTTCGCCCAACATTTCATCATTGAATGGGATGTCGTAGTAAGTGGAACTACCTTGCTTAATGTTCTTGTATTCTTCGGGCAGTAAAAGACTAACTGTATAGCCTTCATCTCCGGGCATATCCATCATACCCTCAAAGCGCATAGGCACATCAGTAATTTTTGGGATTACTTCGCCTTCGGCATTTTCTCCGGAATACTGAATCGGAATGATTACTTCACCAATTACATTTACATTGATTCCGTTCCATTCGGCAACGGCTTTTTCAACATCATCATTACTCATACTTCTTGGGTCATCCAATTGTTTGAGCCTCCACCAGCCATAGAAATCATTGGCCCTTTGGTCGTTGTCGTTAATCAAGTTCCCAAAGGCAACATCAGCCGTGTTGCACATAAAAGCAAAGTAGCCTCTATCCGAATCGTGTAATACTTCCCAGCCCATGTATTAGCGTAGGCAGCGACACTATTTAATCATTGGGGTCGTTTGAGCATGGGCGTAGCCCACATTTGCCTAAACATTTGCTAATGTTGCGGTGTAATTTGAACGCTCCATTGGGTTGCACAGTAATGCCCTTACAAAAGAAGGTAAAATATCCCTCGGTTCCCTTTTTGGCGACCCAGCCCATCATATCGGCTACGGGGTCCTCACTTCGGATTTCCCAAGGCAAATCTTCTCCGTCAGCATCATACAACTCTCGTAGTAGTGCAAACCTTTCATCCCAAGGCAATTTGGTGACTCCCTCAAGGAATTGTGGGAAGTAAGATTCCCTCAAGTAATACCAAGTGGTGTCGTTCATTCTTTACCACCCACCTTGTTCCAATCAAACTCTCCGCTAACGGCAATTGTGCCATCCGAAAGTTCCATGAATGCGCCCATCTCCACCAAACTCTTGATTTGGGCTTTCGTCATATCACCTGCACGGCGTAGTTCGGATTCATTGGAGAATACCAAGCCCTTTTGTTTGGCTAATTCAAAGCCGGTCACTAAGTCATAATCCACACCCGCAGCCATAGCCTTGATGTTAAACTCATCAGTCAAAGTAGCCAATGATTCTTCAAACAATTCCCTTGCCATCATCAAGTGTTTTACACTCACCTTAGTTGCACCATCTAATCGGGCGAAACCTTTGACGAGGTTCGTGAACTCTTGGTATTTTCGGTAGTCATTGTTGCTACGCAACAAGAATGCCTCTTTGAATTGTTCTCTCGCTTCAATTTCATCATAGGAACTGTTAATCACCGGACCCAATCTTGAAAGTTCGGGATTCAATTCCGAAACTTTACGGAGGTATTCTCGGAAGAAGGAACGCCACATACTCGTAGTTTCCATCATGTTGCCGGAACTAAATGTCCCATCCATAGTTCGCATGATATTATCACGGATTTTGTCTTTAGCATTGTCGCCAGCCAAAGACATTTGAGTAAAGATGAGAGTTAATCTTGAAATGATTTGGAAAGTGTATTGACCGAAAGCCGCCAGCATTTCACGCTTTTCGTGGGCTTCTTCGTCATAATAATGTGGTGGATTTCCAAGGAATAGAATGTTAGTTTTGGCATCACGGCGAGTGTCCACTTGCCCTTTTTGCATAGTAAAATAACCATTAGCCATAGTATTCATCAATTCACCGAACACTTCATCGTTCCATGTTTGGAACTCCGATACGGCTAATCTTTCATTGTTGTGTTTTGGAATCAAACCCAATTCAATAGAATTGATGTCCTCTCCACTCATAGCCCCGAACAATCCGGGGATTGTGCATAGTTTTCCGCTGGATGCTACCCCACACGGAACCAAAGGTTCAATCACTCGTTCAATCAAGTGGTCTTTACCTTCGCCAACAGACGATACAATACCAATGTGCATCATATCTTGCTTACGCATAGGAGAAAGGCAATACAACATAATCGCTTTCTTGAGATAAGGTTGAGCGAACAATTCCGCCCAAAGCGTATCTTCACGCATCATCAATTCCAAAGGAGTGATGCTTTCATTACGGCATAGGTCAAGAAATTGTTGAAGTTGTTGGTCCGAAAGTTGCGAGGCTCTAAAATCATTGAGGGGACTAATGCTATCAATGACGAAAACCAAATCTTTGTTGAAAGATACATAGGCTCCACTAAAGGCGACTTTGGTTCCATTGCGGATTGATTCAGTCACCGTGCGTAAAGCATGGGTCATTTCTTCGTTGGACTTTGGTGAAGGTAATGTGGAAATGCTACCATTATGCACAATGCAATTGACTTGATAGTTACCATCGGAAATGGCGAACTCAAGACCAACCTTTCGTGCGTCTTTCTTGGAAAGTGGTCCGGATTCTAACTTTAGACAAATACCGGAGCCGGTAATGTATTGACCGGTAACTTGGGAGTAGTATGCTGATTCTAAAGAAACTGCACGGTCTGTGAATGGGCGACCGGTATGAACTCCATCAACCGCATCCTTCACAAATGTTGTGATGGGATTAGGGATTGGGTCCAACATATCATCTCCATGCTATCACGACCTACTTAACTCCACCTATCAATACAAATCAAACCAAGGGACACAACCGGTGGTTCATAGACACAGGTAGTGAGCAGGGAATAAGGACGGACGGGTAATTCCTAAGCATACGCTTAGACCATTTGAAGTTGCTCATGTTGAACAGAAGTGGTCGTCACGAAATCCTATGCCCGCAAACCACCGGCTGGTCTTTGAATATCCAGCCTCATAGTGTAGTATGGTATTGCCTTACGGCTACCTTACGGCTACCATGAAGTTTGCATTCCGAGATAGGTGAGGGCTTACTTAGGAGTCTTGCTTTCGCTCAACCCGCCGTTCAGCCCCCACCATATCGGTAGGAGTTGTGTTGGTCTTAACCCAATCACTCGGTTGCTTCAGCGTATTGGTCCTCCGGAACTGCCGGAAGTTCAACTGCATCACCGTTTTCACGGACGATTGCGGAGAAGCGGTTGTAAGTGCGGCCACCGGATGATTCCTTCTTGTGAAGTAGGAAGTCCATTCGCATAGGGAAAGAGCCACCATCGTTTTGAACGGCGTTCACGATGGACTCAAGGTGTTCGCAAGTGTAGCCGGATAGCCACATAGTAACACGGCGACCGTTTTCAGGTTCAACCATTCTAACTGCGGTGTTCACACCATAGTTGCCTTCAATTCCCGGTGTGTAGCCTTCAAGGATGTAATCCTTGTATAGCACATCAAACTCCGGCTTGAGCGTATCACGCTCAATGAAGGTAGGCTTGTTTTCGGCTGCCCGTGCCGCATTCAAATCTGTTAGTTCTGCTAAAAAGTTCTCAATATCATTTTTTGCCATTTTAATCATCTCATTTTGCTTGTCGTCCTTTTCTTGCTCGGACAATTTACCATTAGGGCGATAACCTACTTAAAGTATTGGAGTTCATAAAAAATGGATACCTCAACGGCGATTCGCCATCAGTATCATATTTCTTCGGCACTATACGCACCTTGTTGTGTGCGGTAATCAAAATAACGCCCCGACTCAATAAGACGCTCATAGGCATCATATTCTCTTGGACCCATTAAAGCGTTTGCCATATTTCGTAAATCTCCTTGTTCACGAGATGGCGGGAATGGACATACCAACAAGTCATAAAACACGCACGAGCCATCCTCTCTAAATCCAAAGTTATCGGGATTGATTGTATCACGCACGACCCAACCTTCCGCTAACAACCATGGAGCAATCTCTCGGTAAGCCTTTTGTTCTTTCCTAAAGGCTCTCGCTTTTGCCAAAGTTGCCGCATCTTTAGGTCGGGGATAGGGTGCAAATCCGCCATAAGGGGGTCTTGAATCCTTACGATATGGCACATATTCCATAATCCAATACGCAATGTGCGTCCCCGGAGTGAAAGTCTTGAAGAACGGGGCCAAATCTTTTTCGGGAATGTTTAACTCTTGGGCTGCTCGTTCCACTTTGTCCAAGAAAGTAGGACGCATTGTTCCTTCAGCAAAAGAATAAACTTTGGGAATACCGCTTGGACATTCCACATTGGCTTTCTGTTTAAGATACAAATCTTCCATCAACATAGATTGAAATTGATTCATAGCAACTACTTTAGAACCAATCAATGGCTCCCAAGGTTTGTGTTTTTGAGCGTAGGTATTCCAACTTTCTCCGGGACCTAAGATACGAACAACTTTCAAAACTTTATCCGTAGGATTGTTATCTTCATCCATCAAACGGAATACAATGCCTCCCAAGCCTTCTCCAATATACCTTCCAATAGTATCGGCTTCAAAACTTTGGCCGTCTGTTTCGTAAAAGTATGTATTGTGACCGCTACGCAAGTCACCCGACAAACCAAAGAACCCTTGAGGTATAGGGTCAATTAAATCTAAGATTGCCACCAATGGGACTCCGCCTCCATTTCATCTTCAATTAAGATGGGGCGACTCTTGTAGTAATCTTTTGCCATAAGTCCAATACCAGCCAAAATCAAAACAATTGGCAAAGGTTTGGCAATCTTTTGGACAATACCTTCAGCCGCAAACCTACCATCCGCTTTCAATCCATGATTTGTTTCAGTATCTAAGTGAGTGGAGCCACCATCCGCATTTTCAGCACCGTTTTTCTTTCCTTCAATGTCCACGATACCCATGTAGCCTTTCTTACCCAATGCTTCTTGGAAAGCGAACCAATCGGCTCCGGCTTCATTCTTTAGGCTTCCATCGGAAGCGTTTTTGTTGAATCCATTTTCACGAGAGATAGTTTTGGGATTGCAGCCCGGAGAAGATTCCGCCATGGCTTGCATAATTGTATTGGAATCGGGGAAAATTAGGATACGACATCGGTTGTGGATAACTTTCTTTCCGGTATTGGAGTCGGTTTGTTGGTGAGGGAACACTACGAATTGCACGGCTGGCTCATTAGTATCACGAACTCTAACAAACTCATCAAGAACATCGGTTGATGAAAAGTATTGGCGACCTGTGTAAATCTTACCATCCTTTAGTGGGTGACCGTGGATAGTCCACTTACGATTTCTCTTTTCTAAGCCACGAACTGCACCATCTTGAGTTTCTTTAGCAGTAGGATTCACTTCAATGCGTGATTCATCACCATACGATACATTGCCTAATTGATAGACCGGAGTAACGGTTCCGCTAATACCATTCTCAGCCATATACGCTTGAGCCTTTTCACGGCTACCAAAAATCATTTCTTTACCGGAAGCATCACGGAAAATCCGAGGCAAATTGCCACCATCAACCATGATACCAAAGTCTTGCTCATACACATAGCACATCCATTCACGCTCAAGATGGGTATCATCCGAGTAAGATTTGATACGCTCAACGGAATCTTCCGTGAACTTCGCCCACTCTATTTGCCACGGTGGAAACTTAGCCATAGCATAACATTAGTAGCCCCGCTACTTAAAGAATGGCCTCAATACTCAACGATTAGGTCGTCCCCATCCGTATCAACTTCAAAGAAACGCATACTTTCCACCCTATCTTCCCAATCTTTTCCGCCTTTAATGCGTAGGGAAGTGGGTTTTTCACGAATTAAGTTCTCTCGGCGGCCTCCGGATTGGTAATACCACTCCTCCACACCTTCCAAAACTGTTGGAACGACTACGGGTTGTCCTTGTCGTCCACGAATGCCTGTATTGAATGGGCCAATCATAATTTTATCCGAGCCATATTTGGGTGCTTCCGTTTCTTTGGTAATTTCACCGGTAGCCACATTCACATAGTATGCAGCACGGGAGTTATCGGAGTTAAGCCACTCATCAATGTTAGTTGCTTGGTTGCTTTCCGGAACTTGAGATTGTAATGGTGCATTTGCTGGATTCAGCAAACTGTCCATAAACTCCTCCCAACCTGCTTTGAAATCTTCATACAAATCTTCGGGCAATCCGGTTTCTTCAAAAGCCTTACGAATAGCATCCTCTTGGTCGGGAATCGCATCCAATCTATCTTGTAAATCGTCTTTTTCCTCAAGAGTTAGGTCATCAGCATCATTAACTGCTTCTTGGGCGGCATCTTTAGCCCTTTGGACCTCGCCTACTTGTGGTGGGTCGGACATATCAGCCTCATTGAAGGCATTTTCAGCCTCACTTACGGCTTCTTCCGCCTTACCTTTCATTTCTTCATTGTTTTCGCCTTGCAGTTGCTCATCTCTTGCAGCCTCCGCACGGTCAGCCGCCTCCGAAACTTTCTCTCTTTGACGGTCTAATGGAGTATTGGAAGAATCCAATTGACCAACTTCCTTGGACAAATCGTTCATTTCATCCATATTTTGTTGTTGTTTATCGGGATTATCACCCATATTTTGTGAAATTGATTCTTGAGCCTTGTTAATCGCTTCTTGGGCGGCATCTTTGGCTTGTTGAAGTGCGGCTTCATCGGCGGGGTCGCCTTTTTGGGCTGCTGCGGCAGCATCTTTAGCAGCATCCGCCGCTTCTTGAGCCTTTTGCATCATTTCTTCGGGAGTCATAGATTCGGGGTCCATAGAATTATTGGCATCTTGCGCTTGTTGGGCGGATTGTTGGGCTTCACTTCCACCCTCTCCGCCTTCGCCGCCTTCTCCTTGACCGCCTTCGCCTCCACTTCCGCCTTCACCGCCGGAACCTTGACCTTGACCGCTTCCTTCACCGGAACCTTCTCCGCCTCCACTACCTTGTCCCTGTCCTTGACCGGAACCTTGTCCTTGACCACCTTCTCCGGAGCCTTGACCTTCGCCTTGACCGCTTCCACTACCTTGGCCGGAACCGGAACCGGACCCACTACCGGAGCCTTGTCCACTTCCTTGTCCTTGAGCGTGTTGTTGGGCGGCTTGCTTCCCCATTTCTTTGGCTCTTTCGCTTGGAGTTTGTCCGGAACTTTGTCCTTTTCCTTTTTCTCCTTCACCTTCACCGGAGCCTTCACCGGAGCCTTCGCCTCCTTCGCCGGAACCTTCTCCGCCTTCACCGCCTTCGCCTTCGCCTTCGCCTTCGCCTTCACCGCCACCGGAGCCACCGGCTTGGCCTCCTTGACCACCGCCGCCTTGTCCTCCGCCGCCTCCGGCTCCGCCTTGACCGGCCCCATCGGGACCAAATTGTTCAATAGTTTGGCGCATTTCATCTTCTTCATGTGATTCACGAGAATTACTCGTCATCCATACGGATTCATCATTGTTTGGAGTAGCGTTAGCATTGTAAGTCAAGGTCATTTCATTAGGATTACTTCGTGTGATAGTAAAGTAATCACCAAAAGCGGATGTAATAGTAGTAGCAAGTGCGGTAAGTTTAGGTTCGGGACCCATTACCAAAAGATTCTCGGAAATGTTATCATATTGCATGAACATTTGGCTATCCGAAGCCACATACTTAGCAATCTCTCGGAGTAGGGAACGAACCTTTCGTGTTCGGTCGGGTTCGTCAAGTCTTGGCAAGTCTTTGACTATGACCGGAAGAATTGGAGGTTGAGGACTCCAAGGCATACGCTTTTGTTCTTCTCGTCCGGTTTGCACATTGATGGTGTCCACAACGGGGATAGTTGGTGCAGCCATGGACTTACTATAATACTACCTGCTATTTAAGTGTTGGGGAAGTATCATTCGGTGCTAAACAGGGTTTCATGTAGCGATTCATACACCGAATCATCGTTTGCCGCAGTTAATACTACATCAAAAAGTGAATCATCCATCTCATCCATTTCCTTTTCCGAGGAATCATCTCGGTTAGCGATATGAATGTCGGCATCATCACCGTAAGTATTTCGCAACCTTTCAATTTGTAAGTCATCATCAATATGAAGTCTTACCAAAGTAAATCCCGCTTCTTTGAAGGCTTTGGCTTCGTTAAGGAATCTTACATCATCCACGACTACGCCCATTCCTTTTGTTGTGCCAAATACGGCTTGGCATTCTTGTTCGTGGAGTCCAATATCACGCACCACATAGTCAATCCAAACATTAGGGCGGATTTCACGCATCTTCATTCCAATCTTTTGGAGTAGTGGACGGTCTTTCTTTACCATCCCAAAGTAATCTGTGCCAAGTTGTTTAACCGCACCCGCCAAAGAAAATCTTTGGAAACCTCTTTCATCAGTCATTTTTTGAGCAAGGTAAGTTTTACCACTTGCCATCTTGCCACAAATAGCGATTTTGTCCATACGCTTACCAATCCCTATCTCCTATTTGAAGGTTCACATAACCGCCTCGTTAATGTAAGATGGGAAGTAATTTTTGAGAGGTTGGTTTTCAAAACCTTTGTTGTAATGGAAATCAAAAGTCGGGTCCACAATGTAAGTAATCCCCGAATCATCTTTGGAACGCACTACACGCCCACACATTTGCACTAACGCCCCTGCCGTTTCCGATTTATACCATTCTCCATCCTTCTTCATTTTCTTGGCAGTTCGCACATCACCCAACGGAGGGAAAGGCAATTTACAAATAATCGCAAACCCACAATGTTTGCCGTCATATCCTTGGTTAGTATAAGTGGACATCAATACATCCGGAGTCGGACTAATTTCAAACTCCTCCAAAACTTCTTCTCGTTCTCCGGCATCCTTACCGTGAGTCAAAATCCGCTGAAAGGCATCCTTGTCCAATCGTTCAATTTCTTCCAAGAGTCTTGATTCAATTTCATTAGTGTAGGGCAAAATCATTCCCTTTTCTTTGGGGTGTAAGTCCATAATTTGAAGAATGGCTTGTGCCGTTTCCGTAAAACTATCATCACTACGCCCCGAATAACTCATACGCCCACCCTTAATGGTAGTCACGATAGGACGATTACCGGTAGGGAAAGAGGAATAAGTGACCCGAATAATGACGGTCTTATCTCGCTCCAATCCCAACTCTCGCATGAAAACTTCGGGAGATGGAATAGTCGCACTCATAAAAACTCGTTGGCGACCCATTCGCAACAGAATATCGTGAGCATCTTCTCCGACATCCAAAGGTTTGAAAGATACGAAGATTGGGTCCTCCTCGTCATCCTTGCTCCAAACCCAATTCAAGTGGTTGCCTTCCAATTCAACTTCCAACTTCAATAGTTTATGGACAAAGTTGTAAGCGTAAGCCAAATCTTTTTCCTCATACTTTTCTTGTTCAATGCGTTTGGTGACTTCCTTCCTCAATTCAGTAATATACGCCACCCAAACTTTGCTTCCGATTTCTCTAACTCGGTCATTTGTATCAACTTTGATGCTGGGAACTTGTGGGAATCCCCAACCGGTGTTGGTAGGAGTCCAAGGATTCAACATTCTTTGACGGTTTTTGGACATAGCATCATCACCACTCTTAGTAATATCTTCAAAAGAGGGAATGCCTAACAGTCTTTCCAAGTTTCTTTGGGAAATATCCGTAGCATAGAATCCAGCCAATGCGTCCGGTAAATGATGGGCTTCATCACAAATCAACAAATCACGGGTTGGCAACATGGCTTCACCCGCACTCCCAAGTCCCATCAAGTAGTAGTTGTTGGAAATGAAATAACGAGAGTTTTGGGCTGCCGCCAAAGCCCCAAAGTAATCACATAGTTTGTCGGGGTCCGTATTCCAATCATAGCGACCTTCTTTGACGGCGGGTTTGTAATCACACTTGAACTTAGGTCCACAAGTTCGGCACGGAGCAAGGTGGGCTTTTGGAGGAGTTATGGAAGTATCTTCATGCCCTGCATGATGCAAGGATAGTGCATTATCCGCAAACTCCACATTTCTTAGACCCGCAGGGACTCTAAGTTTGCATGAGTAGTTTCCCCGCCCCATTACACTTCGCATGAAAGGCATCTCCCTCATGTATTGGGCTTGTAGTCCTTTCAAATGAGTGCTGATGTAAGCATCAGCATCCAACATTTTGGGAATCATCATAGAGAGGGCTGACTTTCCGCTACCCGTAGGACATTCCACAATAATGTTCTCGTAGCCTTCGTGAATAGCCTCAATAATAGCGGGCAACACTTGGGCTTGTTCAGTTCTTGGTTCCGGAAATCTCGTTTCCTCAAACCAAGGTTTTACATCAAAGTTAGGAACATCAGCAGGGCAAACTGCAATGTTCTTATGCACCAGCGTTAATTCCTTTTCGGGACCCGGAGCCGGAGGCAAGCCCCCAATCTTTCCGGGAATGTTCTCATCACCGCCCTCATTCTCAAGGTCCAAAATAAAGAGGTCAAAGTCATCCGAAGTTCTCTCGGAACTTCCATTCCCCGCTTTTCCCCTCGCTCCCGAAGTAGCCACTCCATTAACCCGTAGGGTTAATCGGAACTCATTGCAGTATTCAGCCAACCTTCGGAGAGTCGGAGAAGTCGCCTCCATTCGGGAAGAAAAACAGGAGTCGGCTCTCCTCCATTTGAGTCCAAACTTAGAAGATAATATGTGTCTAAAGGGGTAAGTATTTCCGCATACTTCCACAGGAACGAGCATAACATTTCCTAAGAGATACCACCTACTTAACGGAAGCGGTCATTAAATAGTCGGGACGACAGGAATTAACTATGACCTATTCATTGGATATTGGATATACCTACTATCCACATCCCAAAAAGGCAAGTTTTGGAGGAGAGGATGCGTTTTGCGTAGCCCACGATTCTTGGAAACATCGTTACATGGTTGCCATTGCTGATGGCGTAGGTTCTTGGTTAGACAAGCGTGGAGTATCGGCAGGGGATTTTGCCCGTGAATTAACTTACCATGCTGACCGAATGTTTTTGGATAGTGAGGGAGAAGTGGATGCTGCCGAACTTGCCGAATCCGCTTATTTAGCCACCGACCAAATCGGTTCCACTACGCTAATACTTGGGGTCTTGAATCCTAATGATTGGGGTTATATGGCCGACATCTATTATCTTGGAGATTCCAACTTTTTCGTATTTAGAGATGGTAATATCATTGAACAACCGGATGAGCAAGAAGTGGAATGGAACAAGCCATTCCAATTAGGCAAATTACCCGGAGGTATCATTTACGCACAGGAACCACAAGATGGGGAAAGATATTCATTTCCGCTGGACTCGGAGGATGTCTTAGTTTTCGCCACAGATGGTTTGTTTGATAATTTGTGGGAAGATGATATTCTGTTCTTGATGAACTCCATGGATTTAGAACGAACTTCCGCACAAGACATTTCCAAAGTTTTGGCTGACGCTGCTATGGAGCGTTGGACATCAAAGGAATCCACACCGTTTGAGGAATCAAGTCGGACCAAAGGTTACGACCATACCGGTGGAAAAACAGACGACACCACAGTAATTGTAGTAAAAAGGGAGAGATTGGAATGAGTGTAGGTTACGCCGAAATGAATGATTTGCTGAACAATTTTAATACCAACGGAGTTGGAGGACAACGACCACTTCCGGCGGGAAGTTTCAATGGAACCGTCAATCAAGATGATGTAGGAGTAGTAGTCACCTATCCTTCGGGAAATCAAATTGCGTTTTATATCGGAAAGGCTAACAAAGTGACTTTCAATGATGGAATGATGTGGGTTGAGAGTGGAGCCGAAACCTATGTTTATGACCCAAGTGCGCCGGGAAGTAGCCTTTCACAAATCAATGCTCATGGAGGAGCCGGAACTGCCGAGCCATACTTTTTGAGTATGGATGCCAACACTTTGATGTGGTTCTATACAGGACTCGCAAATCGTCAAAGTTTCAATAGTGGAAGGCCGACTCAAGCACCAATTACTTTTGGAAGTAGCACACCACAACAAGGAACTCCCCAACCCGTAATTCAACAACCGGCTCCTAAAGTGAAAGTAAAAACACCTTCACCAATCAATACATCAACAAGCAAGATGAGGCCATTCGCCAATTGGGATGGCGGTTTGCCAGCACTATTGTCTTAGTTTTCGTAGCCAAGTTCTCGCATGGCTTCGTCAAGAGTCAAAACTCCATCTTCCACATCAAGTGTGAATACTGAAACCGGATAACAATGACTCTTGAAATCACAATAACTGCATTGCCAATCGCCCACTTCAGCCATAGGATTCTTGAGCCATTGGTTATACTTAGTCTTGGATAGACCATCCTTATCCATCAATTTCTTGACGGTAGCCTCATCATAACGAAGTTGGTAATCACGGTCGGGTGGGTTAGCATCCTTCAATTTCTTGAGCAATTCTTCATAGCGAGCCATGATGTTATCCGTAGTCAAATCCGACCACGCATTGAGAGTCTTGCCCGCAATCAATTGGTAAGCCACATCGGGTTCCACAGGCTTTCCGTCCATCGTTTCCACGATGACTTCACCATCATATCCATTGGATAGGGTAATCTTGAATTGGGTGTATTCGCCCGTATCAACGGCGAAGTAAAAGATGAGGTAGTGGTCTATGGTCACGCCATAGTGCTTTTCATGCTTTTCACGCATCATCAAATACATAGCCGCTTGCATGATGTGTTCCATCTTGGGCTTTCCCATCGGATACATTTTGTTGCCAATTCCAAAGATTTCTTTCTTCGCAAAGTGTCCTCGGCAAGTTTTCATCTCAATACCGATAGCACGGTCCCGATGAATCGCCGTAATCTTACCCTCGGCATCAACATCATGGTCCCACACGATAATATCGGACTCTCCCGAAATGACTACATCGGGGTGGGTATCAATTGCACCGTAATTGACGACATTCCCAGCCATCAAAATGCCTTGGTCTTTCCAAATCTCTTGGAAGTAATCTTCCATACCGTTTCCGGTAGCAAAGATTCCATAGGAACGGTCATTCGGAGGATTCGTGGCTGCAACTCCGTTGAGCCTAAACCATTCAGCACGGTGGCACTTGCCAACCAATTTCTTATCTCCATATTCATCGGTGATGATACAAGAGGCGGAAGTCGGGCGCATACCGCCACGACTCACCCTGTAAGCCCGATTCTTCATTCCATAGACCGCATTTTTGCCGGGGTTGGCTACCATAATTT
>JAAOEI010000016.1_pt1 | contig 55226 bp, 83 predicted proteins | sample 7059261 | NCBI WGS metagenome assembly JAAOEI01 (sample SAMN14008812, study PRJNA610033) | viral metagenome | isolation source: viral particles filtered from seawater | place: China: Hangzhou Bay, Yangshan Deep Water Harbour | collected 2017-10-31 | reverse complement strand
GGGAGGATTCCTAAAATGATTGCAGCTGCTCTATCAGGACTGATCGGCGCTCCGCTTGTGATACTCGTGGCCACACTCGGCCTCGCATGGGAAACCATCTGGGTCGACAAGATCTACCAGCTTGTCGCACCCAGCTACAACTGGCCCGTCATCACCTACACAGGGTGGTTCGCCATCAACGGTATCGTCAGCATCTTGTGTCGTGGACCGCATCCCAAGAAGACACACAAGTTGAACTGGCTGTACGGCATGGCGACACCCGTCTTGGCGTGGCTCGCCATGCATGTCGTGCTGTGGTGGTTGGCGTGACCCGCATTCCGGACACCTTCACAGAACAAGACAGGCAGGACCTTCGGGTCCTGCTTGCCGCTGTGCATCCAGCCAAGGACCAAGGGGACTGGCGATTACGGAGCAACATCGACAGCTGCGACTATTGGGGGGCAGCCTGGGACGGCTACGAATGTAGCGTCGTGCCCCCAACGTATCAGTGGCGGCGGGACAATCCCTGCGCTCGAACAGCGGGGTTATGGTGTGTCATCCTCATGTCTCACAACAGAGGTCCACACGCAGTGGTGGTGGCGCCGACACTGCCGGAACTCTTAGCTAAGTGGGTCACCTTTAAGGTGACCGGTGACAGTGATTTCACCTATTGATGACAGCAAACATGTAGCCGATGGCTACAGAATAGAAGGGCACCACAATGGCAAAAACAGTGATCGTTATTGAGATCGAACACAACGTCGACACGCCAGTCAACGAGCAAGTGGAGTCGGTGAAGGAAGGCCTGAAGAATCACGGCATCGAGGTGCTGCACGCCCAGCCTGTGGCGACCACCGGCCCGAGCCTGCGCGAGGAGTTCGGGGATGTGTTCAGCAAGCCCGAGCCCGAGGGGGAATCCACGACCATCCCCTATCAAGCGAAGGCCACGCTGCAAAGCTCGATGGCGGGTCAGTACATGGACGTCATCGGTAACGACGGGCGTGTCCTGGCCTCCTTCGAGAAGCCGGATGTGCGTCGGGTCTGGGGGGAGATGAACCGGTGAGCAGGCACACTTTTCCTGCGCCATCGCACGGCACCGGAACCATGACAACACAGCGGTGCCCCCCGTGTCTGTACCCCTATCTCAACAGGTACTATAGCGACGGGTTGTTGCTGAACTTCGTCATGAATGGGCAGTTTGTCATGGCGAAAGAGAGCACATCGGGTATGTGGGAGGTGAAGTTCCGTAATCCCTACGGCCCTCAGCTGGAGATCTGGGAGACGGTCATTGTGCACTCCCCAGAGGAAGTGTTGGGGCTGCTGGTGGATCGTGTCCTGCACGGCGAGCTTCAATCCTACGATGACTGGAAGAAAAAGGGAGATCTCGCGTGAAGAAAAAGAAGTACAGCTACTGGTGGCCTGTGCCCCCACCCAAGGGCTTCGAGGCATGGACCTCAGAGCCTGACACCCACAACCGCTGGCTATTAACCATCACAGATGGCGTGCCAGCGGCCTACCTCTATCGTCGGTGCCGCAACAAGGTCATTCGGTTTCAAATCACGTTGTCACCACGCTACGCCGACCGTGTGCTCACAAAGAAACCAGAGAGGCGGGGCTTTCGCATGAGTCTCGTGAAGTCTGGGTGGATGACGGCGCCCGCATTGGTGGCGTGGTGGACCACACTGCACCTGATGGGGGAAGAACCATGACCCGACGGAACATGCACTTTTATCGGCTATGGCATCACGGCGGCATTACTGCGTGGCTGCAAGCCGACGACATCACCGCCGTGTGGGTCACCGCCAAAATCACGGGGGAACTATGGCAATAGAACCACATCTTCCAGCGCCGTTGGCCCCCTACGTTGTGGCCGTAGGGACAGAAATGAATCGGCCGCCCATGTGGCGTACACACAAGGCGTTTCCCGCCACGGGCCACTGGTATCTAATTCTGGAACAGCGCATTGGGGTTCCAGATCAGTATCGCTGGCTGTCGAGCAAGACCCTCAGTTCTCATGTCCGTCGGGACTATCACACAGAGTGGGTGTCAGCCGAAGAAGCTGTGGCTCTCTTTGCCATGTCTCAATTGATTGGCGAACCAGTGTGGTGGCCCGAGCATGAGGTGTAACATGCTGCTACACAAATGGTTCCAGCGACGGGCCCGTATTGCCGAGTTCGGGTTTAAGCCTGCGCTGAAGACGGCGTTCGGTGACCATTACCTACTATGCGTCCTTGCCGTGGCTTTGGAAGTCCCATCGCTGGCACCTGGGGGTCCACTGGATTCTGGCAAGTGGATCGACGGAACAGGTATTCGAGTACCGGACAGAGGCACAGGTGCTCGCCGTCCTTACCACATGGAAACTGACAGGCGAGTGGCCCGATGGGAAAGGAGGTGTGACGTGACAACGAGCTCGATACGTCGATGCATCCGTACGTTGCAGCGTTGGGTCAACGCCGGTAGCTGGACTCACGAACTACCAGGGCACCAACTCGCGGCTGGGAAACCGTTCTTTCGTGCGTCCAATATACGCGACACCGTGACGGTGACGGTGGTACCACCGGGCTATATCTGGAAACCGGAAAGTGTGCGAGCGAATCTGAAAGCGTCATTTGCAAAGCAGTGGGTCCTGTTGGTGTACGGCCCTGGGTACAAGGGGCGCAATACATATCTGACGGGGCGAACACTGACGGAACTGCGAGCGGCATGGGTGGCGTACTGCCTGACGGGGGAAGGTGAGGGACCGTATGTTCCATAGCAGCCATAGACAGTTTCAACAGGTCAAGGCCGCCTTTCCGATGGAGGATGGCTATTGGCGCATACATGGGCACAACAAGCCGGGGCACCGTGGTCAGTACTATACTTGCCGAACCATAAAAGGGTATAAAAAACTGGCGGCAATCAGCCCCCCAACCTACAAATGGCAGTCGCCTAACGGTGGGTATGAGGCACCGCAGGAAGAGGAGTACGACCAGAAGTGGGTGCTCTTTCATTTCCCATCGGACCAGTGTGTTATCGCTGAGACACTGGAAGAACTCCGCCAGAAGTACGTGACACTCTTACTTACGGGAGAGGGGGACAGAAAATTTAATTGACAAGGTGCGTGGGCTCTAAACCAAACTATCGGTGATCATTGTGGTCGCCGATCAAGTGGAGGGTAAATAATATGGCAGTTACGGTTCTTGAACGGGCGAAGGCGAACCTCGTCTATCGGCATCCATTCTTCGCGTCGATCCTGATGCGTCGACCCATGATTGCGGACGACACCATCCCCACGGCAGGGGTGGACAAGCGGGGGCAGATCTACTACAACCCTAAGTTCATCGAGACCTTGTCGTTGGAACAGGCCATCTTCCTGATGGCGCACGAGGTCATGCACGTCGTGGCGCAGCACGCCATGCGCCTCGGGTCACGGGACCATCTGCGGTGGAACATTGCCGGGGACATGTGGATCAACGACATTCTCAAGGCGGACAACATCGGCCAGATGATTGCCGGAGGTGTGGATGCGCCGGGCTCAAAGGAGAAGACCACTGACGAACTCTACAACAGCTTGCCCCCGCAGAAGTGCCCGCAGTGCGGCGGCACCACAGGCCAGGATCAGCAACAGGGGCAGTCGGGGCAGGGTCAGGGGGGACAGCCCGGTGGTCAGGCTCCTGGTCAGCAGGGGGGTCAGGGCCAGGGCAAGGGTAAGCACAGCCACGGCAACAGTGGTAAGCCGTGCTCCTGCCCCGGTGGCCACGGTGCCATGGGTGGCATCGGTCAGGACCTCCTTGATCGGGGCCCCGCCCTGAATCCAGACGAGCAGCGGCAGGTCGAGGCGGAAGTCAAGGTGGCCGTAGCACAGGCACACCAAGTGGCGAAGATGCAGGGCAAGATGCCCAGCACCCTCGGTTCCATCGTGGCCTCGCTCATCGAGTCGAAGGTGCCGTGGTACGACATCCTCGAACGCTACATGACCAGCTTCTCCAAGAGCGAGTCGACGTGGGCGCGTCGGAACCGCCGCTTCCGTGACTTCTACCTGCCGTGGACGGGGAAGCAGCCGCAGATGGGTAGCATCTTGCTACAGATCGACGTCTCGGGTTCAATCAGCCAGCAGGAACTCAACCACTATGCGGGGCACATGGCCCGTATTGTGGAGTTGTGCCGTCCCGAGAAGGTGCACGTCACCTACGTGGACACTCGGGTGTGCAAGCACGTCGAGTTCGATCCGCTGAACGGTGAGGACCTGAAGCTGGAGTTCTACTCTGGCGGTGGCACCGACATGGAAGAGGGTTTCCGTTGGGCCGAACAGCATCTTGAGGACGTGGAGGTCATCGTCTGCTTGACTGACGGTTACACGTCGTTCACCAAGGCACCCGACAAGAACGTGGTTTGGGTCGTCTCCACTAATGTGGTGCCCACCTATGGCGAACACGTCCCCTTCTCCATCACCAACTAAGAGCGGGGTGGCCACGAACCTGCACGCGACGGTGGGAAAGTATCGAACGCGCTTCTCATCGTCGCTCCATACACTTCGTCGGGCCTACGCTCGGTATGCGGCACAACGTTACCGGCGCATGCTTCGACGGCAGCAGCGGGGTCATCCCCTACCACACCTGGCGGAAACGCGATCATCAGAGTTGACTGGCTGGTCAGATACCAAGAGCTACAATTGGGGGCGGATTCGGTTACCTGGTGGTGATGGTCAGACAGTAGGCCTTCTCATACGCCGATATACTTCTGACTATTGTTGGGCGATTATCTGGTTTCGGCCGCTTAAAGGCGAGCGCGTACACACACGATGGATGAAAGGCCCGCAACTACGGGCGTACATCGTGACACTACAACTGACAGACGGAAACCTCTAACCGAAAGAGAGAGAGAGACACCTATGAAGAAAAAGAAAAGCACAGTCACAATCGAGCAACCTGCACTCAGCGCGACCACTCGCCTCAACTTAGAGGACTCGGCTCGCCACATGATGGCATGGCTGCGTAGCCCGGGCGTGGTGCGTGGGAGCATGACGTTCGATACATCCACCTTGACAGTGCGTGTGCGCAACAGGATAGTCAAATCGCTCCAGAAGGGGGTGATCTTTGGCGGGGGTCAAGCTAGTGACCTAGCTCGCCGACTCAACACCCAATTCAAGCTTGGCTCCATCAACCTGTGGAACACGCACATCACGTTGAGCCTGACAGATTTGGCAAATCCGCAGTTGTGTCAGGCCCTGAGAGAGCTGAGTGCCGTCGACATGACGACAGCACTGTTGACCAGCAAGCACGCGATTCGCAACAGTCAGAACTACCACCAAGATCGGTACAGCCATAACCTGTCTGTACTGGATCAGACGCCTAGCAAAATGCCCATTCACTACTACCATAGGCACACCTTGTTCTTCAACAGTAAAGAACATGCTGAGCAAGCAGCGGCCATGTGCAATGCCTCCCGACCCACCGAGCAGGTGGAGCGCGTGCAGACCGTGGTGGCCGCACTCATGCAGGGCGCAACGCTGACGTTCAGCTTTGCCCCTGATGTAGAGAATGGCGTCTTCCAATCGGCAACCAACATCGTCTAACCTAAACAAAGGAGCACACACCCTATGGCAACCGTACCCATGAGTACCGAACGTCGGAACCGTATCCAGCGACACATCCAGTCCATGGCCAAGAAAGATCTGGCCATTGAGATCAGTGACTGGAAAGAAACCTCAGACACGGACGCGTCACAGCTATTGACGCTGCTGCAGTTTGCCCCCTTCTACGAGCTCGCGGAGAAAACTCCGAGAGACTGGTTGTACCCCATGCGGGATTACCAGGCGTCCGTGATCGTACTCCCCCGAGAACCCAAGCTGGTGCCCCACAAGCAGTATAGCAGCACGGTCATGCGGAAGGAACACCTTGAGCCGCTGTTTACGTTGCGGTTCCCGAATACAACGCAGGCCTTCATACGGCCGGGCGGTGACGCAGAAACCTACGTGTGGCCTGATCGTATTCAGGAACTGGTGTGTCACCCCACCTACGGTACAGTGCCGGGGCTGGCAGAACTGGTGACGAATCTGAAGCTGGTGTCAGAGGTTGCGGCACACCGTGAGAAGTGGGAGAAGATCGAGACCCAACTGACAAAGCTCTTGCAGTCGGTGGGCACGATCAACGCGGCGGTCAAGGCCCTTCCAGAGCTGAAGTTCTACTTACCCGATGACATCGTGGCCAAGTTGGCCGAGCAGACGCAGAAGTCCAAGGCAAGGCAGGCGGACTTGGCTTCGCTTGACTTGGACATGGTCGTCAGCACGGGCGTGTCCGCCGCCCTCAGTCAGAAAGAGTAGCATTCCGCTACAACCCAACAAGGAGAAGAGATGATGAAAACCATGAAGCGCAAGAAGATTGCCACCCGGAATCCGGTCCGCTGGTTCTACGCGGAGCACAACCTGCCGGGACGCACCGTCACCATCGCTTTGGTTGTGGTGCCGGACCCCAAGGTGGACGGCCGAGCTCGGGGATTCTGGGGCGTCAGCATCCGCAATCCGAAGGACTGCCTGCTCAAGCCCGACGGCATCAAGGACGCGCTGACCCGAGCAATGGAGCGGGCCAAGCTCAACAAGACCAGACGCAAGGCGGTGTGGGCAGACTTCCTCGCCAAGCACCCACCCCACACGCCGAAGGCCTAAGGGAGCTACGAGCATGCCAATGAAGTGGCCCTTTGCTGAAGTCCTGGATGAGCTCGGATGCCCATGGAAGGCTCCGGACGGGACGCAGACGTGGTGGTACCACCCGAATAACGGTCTGATTCATGGCATCTACTTGTTCGCTCCGGAATACACCAGTGTGGTGCTCTTGCCGTCAGAGTACGGCTACAGCAAGTGGATGTTGCTGCTCCCCAGAGACGGGTGGGAGCGCGGGGTATGTGCAGACAGGCCAGAAGATCTCTGGCCTGTCTTCATGACGTGGAAGCTCACAGGAATCTTGGAGGCACCATGACGGGACGAGAGTATGCGGAGGCATGGAAGGCATGGGTATCCCGATCGGCGCAGAAGTGGACGACCATGCAGAAACGCCCGGGCTACCAGTGGCCGAGGGATAATGCGGAGCATGCCCCGAAAGAGCTGTGCCCCCTATGCGGGGAACGATATGGTCAGCACTACGACGGGAATTGCTACCCCCGTGTCGTCCGCCGCACCCGCCCCCTTTCTATCGTGCAGAGACCGCTGGATGATGTGTTACATCCGGGGGAGAAAGAGGTGCCTCGGTGGCAGCGACTCCCCTTTCACAACGAGATCTATGCCATGGCCGCGTTGGAAGGAGAGGTTGTGACATGGGCCTATTACATCGGGAGATTGGAGGCGATAGACGATGACGATCAACGATCCGAACTGGCACCCAGAGAAGCGGAAGTGGATCACCACGCTCGCCTCTGAAGAAGGCGATAGCAGACACCATTTGAACAAGACGCTCCGATGCCCGCTGTGTTTTGGGACATGGATGCGGCACTTTGACTGGGGGTGTCGTGAGCATCGAGGAGCAGATGACCCGCCAGCCCCGATCGAGGCGTACAAGATCCTCGCTATCACGATGCGGCTGGAGGGGGCGAGTGACGCAGCGATTGACGCAGCTATTGATAGGGAAGAAACAAAACACGAAGAAACACAAAGAAAGGGACATCCATGAAGATTCTGACGCACGCACAGTACAAGCTCGACAAGTCTGTAGCACGGGGCTACAAGACGGTGGGCATCAACCTCAGCCCCGACATCGAGGCCGCCCTCATCCTAAAGGACACGACGATCCCGACTATGTGCGCCATGTCGGGCACCTGCGCGGATGTCTGCCTGGTCAAGACGGGCATGAACGTCTTCCCCGCTGGCGCCAAGGCTCGGGCCGCCAAGACCCAGCTCTGGGTCACACAACCACGTGTCTTCGTGGGCATGGCGAATCATGAGATCCTGGCGGCCCATGCTGCGGCAACGAAGGCGGGCATGAAGTTCGCCGTCCGACCCAACCTCCTGAGTGACCAACCCAAGCTGGCGCACATGCTGGCCAAGACGCATCCCATGGTGCAGTTCTATGACTACACCAAGCTCCCCAAGCCTGCCACGCGTGTGTTGCCGAACTACCACCTGACCTACTCGGTGTCGGAGCGCACGACCCGAGCCGACTTGTGGCATTGCTTGCACAACGACATCAACCTCGCGGTGGTGGTGGCCCTGCGCAAGGGGGCGCCGTTGCCTAAGACGTTCACGGTCATGGGCTACCCGCTGTCGGTGATCGATGGAGACAAGGATGACCTGCGCTTCCTCGACCCTAAGGGCTGTGTCGTCATGCTCCGGTGGAAAGGGAGTATCGACCGCATGAATGCTGGTGTGGTCGGTGGCTTCGTTGTCAACCCGACGTTGGAGCTCAAGCGATGAAGAAGAAGAAGCAGCCACAGACAAAGCCCAGCCGTTACAGCCTGTCCTCCCGTGAGATGGATGCCCTGTGGCTCTTGTGGGATCCGACCACCCAGAAGCGGCCGCGTCTGATCCTACCCAAAGGTTTCGCCAAATACTACCGCTTGTACGACACCAATCGCGTGAACGGCGATCGGCTTTACTTGGCACGTGACGCCAGGCTGTTTGGCAGCGGTGCCATGAAAGCCAAGGTGGTCAACGGTCGGTGGCGCTTCGGGCCTGCGGACGATACCGATGACCGCCTGCTCACTCCTGAAATGTGGACAGTCAAGCTGGTGACGGAACTCATGACGCAAGGAGGACAGCCGTGATGCAGAAACCCTATGGTCCCGGCAAGGAGAAGGAGTGTCAACGACTCCTCCTCGAGTCCGTGATGTGGCGTGAAGATTCGGAGGACGAATGGCTGTAACAAGCATCACACAATTTGTGGCACAGTTTCCAAATCGCGGAGAGTACGAGGGTGACGACACGCTTGATCCCGATGAGGTGATCGGGGGCTGGCTGCTGGAAGAACCAGACGATAGCCCACTCACCCTCTATCTTGATAAGTTGAAGGACCATCGCTATCGCTTGGGGTTGTGGGAGGATGGCGTGCTGGCGGAATTCGGGGAAGCGACTATGGCCAGCCACGCCTGGAAACTACAAGCTGACCTCGTGGGGTACCGCCTCACGGGGCACTTGGCGCATCCCTATGAAAAAAGTTGACAGCCACAGTAGCAACCTGCTACAAGAAGGGAGGATATAAACCATGAAGCGTATGAATAGCATCGATGATTTGCTGCAATGGATTGGTGTCGTCGATGAATTTGACTCTGATCTTGAAGAAGGGACCGAGATCACACGACGAGAAAAACTAGAGGGTGGGTGGATCGTACCGTTCACTGGCCGCAAAGTCTTTGTGGACAAATACTTGGACGGTACTTACGCTCTTAACGTGTGGCGCTTAGGTAAGATCGTGGAGCGTGGTACCCGCACTACAGACATGCAGCAACTACTGGCGGAGTTTCTGGCGCTCAAGATGTCGGGTACGATAGAAAAACTAAGGGGAGAAGACTGATGCAACATCCACATAAATGTCGGCGCTGTGGGAATCTGTTTCAGTGTGCCGCACCACAACGAGAGAACTACGATGGGTGGCCAGACGTCGTGTGCGAGTCATACCATGTCGAGGGCTACGACTGGTGCGAAGAATGCATCGGTCAGATGCTGGTTGACCAAGAACACGACGAGTGGTGGGAAGGCATCGGCGCCCCTGAACTCGATCGCCAACACGAGGAGATCCTCTAATGCCACGACCAAAGAAAGGTCATCGCTCGCTCGGCAAGTCCAAGCAAGTCACATACCGGATGCCGCTGGAACTCTACGACAAGCTGATGAAGATTGCCGACAGCATGTTCCAGCCCATCCCTGTCGTGCTGCGAGCGGCCGCAGCCGAGTACGCACGGAACCACCGACCCATTCGTCACAAGAACACGGGCCTGACCTTGGAGTGGCCGGACGCGCAAGACACCATCGAGCGTGACAAACGGGACGAATGGGGTACAGCGACAGAAGCCGACGCTGGTATAAAAGATACCGTGTCAGACGGCGAGTATGTCACCGTGGCTGACACACCCGTAACTCCTAGAAAGGAGGACACTTAATGTCTGACACACGGGGGGTATGTCAGGCCCCCCTTAAAGAGGGGGGCCTTGACACACCTGCCCAACCCCCCTTGGAATCACCCGATGCGTGGTGGCTCCAGTTCGCACACGCAGAACGCATCTCCATTACGGTCAATGAGGAAGGGCGGATCACCCGCCACAGCAAGCAACTACTGAAGTCCGTCTGTCTACACAACATCAAGAGGGAGAGTATCTAATGGCAAAAGCAAAGATGAGCATCGGTTCCGTCGTATCCACCATCCCCCCGCAGACCCGCCGCAAGGATCAGAAGACCCGGATCACGACGGTGCGCAAGGCACTGGCCAAGATCCCGGAGGGCGCCGTCATCCCGGTCTACACGGGCAGCGTCTCCTCAGCCTACAGCCTGGCCCAGCTACTCCGGAAGACCCCGGACCTGCCGATCGCGAAGACAGCGGCCCGGAAGCACATCGTCTACGTGCAGAAGGCCACCACCACCACCACCCAGAACCAGGAAACCACGGCCCCGGAAATGGCCACGACTCTGTAACCAGATGACGAGGGGGACGGGGGTCTGTCAGAACCTCTTGTCCCCCGCCCCATCCAAGGACCACCAATGAACAAGACCGCTGCACAGAAGGTTCTCGAAGCCCTCGGCACTCCGATCACCCTCGACGATCTCGTGGGCACCCACCAGCTCACCGGCGTCGAGCTTGGCGTCAGATATCCCGAGGAGAGTCGATACCACCCCAGCGACGAGGCGAACACCATCGCCTTCATCCTCGACGGCATCACCTACGTAGCCGTGGAGAACCCGAGCGACGGCTACCGCTCCATGCTTGAAGGCCTCGAGCTCGGCACCCCCGATCTCGTCAAGAACACCTTCGACCCCATCGCTGTGACGGCGAGCTACGGGGCCAAGGACAACCGAAATACGTGGGAAAACCGTGAGGAAGTCCTCGAGTTCCGAGACCCCACCGGCGCCCTGATCCTCGAGGTCGGGACGGACAACGCCGACGACTACTACCCCAGCTTCGTCGCCAACTGGCGCCCAGAAGCCATCGGCACAGGAAAGGAGCCACCGGCATGATCAAGTGTTGGCGCACCCAGAAACTGAGCTACAATACCTGGGCTCGGGCCACTCGCGCCGTGGTCAAGACACAACGCACAGGAGCCGACAGAAAGGATCGGCGGACCCTCGAAGCCTACCAGTGCAAACACTGCCACATGTGGCACATCGGGCACAGCCGTCGCCTCGCCATCCAACTGCACCTCAAGGAGACGAACAATGAAACGCATACTCATAGCCTGTGAATTTAGTGGCACCGTACGCCGAGCCTTCCGAGCCCGGGGCTACGACGCGTGGAGCTGTGACCTCCTCCCGGCTGACGACGCCAGCCCCTACCATCTACAGGGGGATGTCGTGCAGTGGCTACAGCCGGGGCACTGTGGTCCAGAATACGACGGGCCGGGGTGGGACTTGATGATTGCGCACCCACCCTGCACCCACCTCGCCGTGTCCGGCGCCGCCCACTTCAAGACCAAGGTCAAGGAACAACGGGAGGCCCTCGATTTTGTCCGAGTCCTGATGGGTGCCCCCATCCCCCGCATCTGTGTGGAGAACCCGGTGAGTGTCATCTCGACCAAGATCCGGCGCCCCGATCAAATCATCCAGCCGTACCAGTTCGGCCACCCCGAGTCCAAGAAGACCTGCCTCTGGCTAAAGGACCTCCCGCCACTGGTGCCCACCAACGTCCTGACCATTCAGCCGGGGACCCGGTGGCAGAACCAGACCCCGAGCGGACAGAACAAGCTCGGGCCCAGCGCTGATCGCTGGAAGCTCCGGAGCAAAACCTACCAAGGTATCGCCGATGCCATGGCCACGCAGTGGGGGCCCTTGCTATGACATGGCCCTGGAACAAAAAGAAGATAGCGGAGCAAGTCACGGAGGCGCTGGAACACGGGCACGCCATCCGCATCTGCAAGCAGTGCGATCACTATTGGGTCGTCGACCATGTGAATCGGTGCCGCGCCTTTCAGACCAAAGTGCGCCACCTCGTGACGGGAAAGATGGAGTGGACGGGCGGTGTGGTCGCGTGCCAAGATAACAGGAATCAGCAGGATCCACGGTGGTGCGGGAAAGAAGGCCGCTTCTGGAAACCGCGCCGTCCGTGGCGAGAGCGACACCCTGTGGCGGCAGTGATCCTGCTCAGCAGTATCGGAGTGGCGATAGGGGGGTGTGTGCTATACTACGGACTGCACACTCTACTTTTCTTGTAGCGAAAGGACACACGACATGGATCACCAAACGTACCACCAAAACCTCATGAACCAGCTCGGCCAGGTCGGCGGCAGCGCAGTGGACACCTGGGAAAGTCTGCGCCGCAACCACCTTGACAGAGCGGTCACGGATCAGGCGATCAAGGTTTTGCAAGCGGCGATGGCCAAGGCCGCACAGGAAGCCGAGGCGGCTCGACGGAACATGCCCACACGTGACATGGTCAGCGCCGCGTTGGCTGAGCTCAAGCAGATGCGCGAGAAGATGGACGAGCTGACAGCCATGCTCGCCACGGTGGCGCTCACGGCTGACGAGACCAGCCCAGCCACCACGGAGGTCGCCAAGTCTGCTACCATCGCGGCCGCGTCCGCGTCCACGCAGCAGAAGCTGGCCAAGTTGCTGGGGCGACCCTAGCCACTGGGGAAGCTTGACAGTAGATCGAGACCAGGGTAAGCTGGTCTCGGTCGTTTTTCCTTAAGCCGGATTGGAGTCCCGTGCGTGAACCAGCAGCAAACTGTCAAGCCCCCCTCAACATTTTTTGTTCCAGCCGATGCGTATCTGAACCTTCCCCGATCTGAAAATGATTGGGTCATCGATAAGATTCTTCCGGTCGGCGGTCTCGTCAACGTCTTCGGGAAGCCTAAGACGGGCAAGTCCTTCCTGGCGCTGAGCATGGCCAAGGCGATCGTGAACGGGGAGGACGACTGGTGCGGGTACCCCATCAGCACCCCAGGCGCCGTCGCGTATCTCCAGATCGATACCCCCCGAGAAGAATGGTCCAACCGCTTGGGCAAGATCACCCTATCGACGACGGGTGCCAATCGCCTGTGGATTGCGGACATGTACCAAGTGCCCGAGTTTCCGTTTAATATCCTCAACCCCCAGCAGACCGAGCTCACATGGTTGAAGCAGTCCATCGCGGCAATCAACCCCGTCCTCACGGTGATCGATACCCTGCGTGAAGTCCACGGTGGGGACGAAAACGATTCGACCACCATGCGCAATGTGATTGCCCACCTGGTGGACGCGTGTCGACCGAGCGCCATTATGCTGTTGAGCCATAGTCGAAAGGACTCCATGTTGACGGCGACGGGGGACGACGACATGATGGACCAAGGGCGCGGCTCCTCCTACATTGCCGGGCGCATGGACGTGGTCATGAAGCTGACCCAGAAGCGGCTGATGTTTAAGGGCCGGGCCACGGGTCAGACCATCGAGCCGGTGTACCAAATCGAGAAGGGGCAGCCAAATGAGGGTCTGGTGATGATCACACCAGAGACAGAGGACGCCACGGAGAAGGCGACGGCCGATGCGATCCGCCTCCAGCTGGGCGGTCACCCGAGCCAGAACGCCTTGGCCAAGGCCCTGATGGAACGCGTGGGCGGTTCCCAGTCGTCGGCCATTCGCAAGATTCAGAAGTACTTCCCCCAGCAGTACGGGCCGACGGCCAAGAAGGCGCTCACCCTGAAACCCCCGAAGCACTAACCAACCATAGAGAGGGAGAAACGTAACCATGGCATCAGATGTGAGCGGAGGCAGTGGATGACACCCGATGAACTCGAGAAGGCCGGTGTCAAGATCCCGTACCCCGACCCCTGGATCTGGATCCTGTGCTGGCCCATTGCGCTGTTTGTCAGCATCGTTACTGTATGGAAAAATTGGAGGTCACCGCCGTGACAATCGCAGAACAACTACAAGCGCAGATGGTGGCGTGGATTCTCGAAGGGTGGGTCTTTCACCGCCGAGACACGTCAGCAGGGGGCCCCGATAAAACCCGCATTCACATGGGGCGCTACGCGTGGACGCAACTACTCAAGGAAGGGGGCAACCCCAGGCCAGACATCTGGATTGTTGTCTGTAATCAACAGATTCCAAAGAAGGATATTGCGGTATGGGCACGTTCCCCAACCAATAGGTTTGATAACGCGAAAGCGACACTCGTTGTAACGCGACCCAAGAGTCTGTGCTATGATGATCGAAAAGCACGGCGCGAAAACCGAAAACTCAAACGCCAGGAATAAAGGACACGCGAAACATGCCATCTGCACCCATCGTTGTCTCACGTAGCGCCATCGCCACACGTAAGCTGTGTGAGATGAAGCGGCTGCATGCCTACCACACGCTGCATCCAGACTACGATCCAACCAAGCAGGTCGGGGGCATTAGCCCGGTCGATGAAACCACGAGCGGTTTCGCCAAGCTCCGGGGCCAGCTCATCCACACCTGTCTGGAGAAGGCGGTGCGCGGGGAAGATTGGGGGACGTGGTTGACCCAACAGCCTGCGATGTTGCCTGCGCCCTTTGGCACATTGGAGCCAGAGGTGCAGACGCTGTGGTCAGTGCTGATTCGCCGGGCCGTGAAAGGCTGGCTCCACACCCGCTGGACGAACAATCTCGAGCTGGATTACACCCCGGTCTCAGCGGAAGATGAATGGCAGTGGGCACTGCATCCGATGGTGGTGCAGTCCCTGCGCATGGACCAGATCTGGCGCCGGAAGTCTGATGGGGGCCTGTTGATCGTGGACTTCAAGACCCTGAGCCGTCCCGACGCTAACTGGATTGATCGCCTGCGCAATAGCGACCAGACACACCTGTACGTACAGGCGTTGGTCGAACGGTCCAAGGAACCGGTCATCGGGATCCAGTACGAGGGCATCATTCTCGGCGCCAAGGACAAGGATGGTCGGCACAAGTCGCCCTTTGTCAACGGCTACGTGAAGAACCTCGTGGTGTCCACGAAGTGGCCGGGGTCCGGTGCCGCCTACTGGTCAAATTTGGCGTGGGACGACACGCAGTGGATACAGTGGGCCGCGTCGGAGTTGAACGATCTGTACACCACGACGGGCACACTGTATCCGCCACCATCCCAGTTGCTCCAGACCAAGGACGCCACGGTGCGGGCCGAGCTGAATTGGGCGGACCGGATGGCACAGCTCGAAGCGTGTGCCCAGCAGTACGGGGCGGACAGCCAGGAGTACGAATCACTGCGCGGTCGCTTGATCGAACGATCGAGTGACGCGTGCCTGAAGTTTGGGTGGGGCTATGCGTGCCCCTACATGTCAACCTGTTGGGATGGCGCACACATTGACAAAGAGGCCTTTGTGCCGAGGGTGGATCACCATGCCAGTGAAGAAACATAAAGGACTTGCGAAACGAGAGCGGGCCATCGTGAAAACATTTATGGAACATCTCAATGCGGAGTATGTAGCCCATTGCCTGGGACATGGAAGCTCAAAAGGCATAGGCCTGACGATGATGGACCCAGAAGGCTGGGCGCAATTGTTGAAGTATGCTCGGGGGCTGGATGAGTATGAAGACATCCAGATCACGATTGCCTACCGAGGGACGCCGATCCGGGTGCGTAAATGAGGACCCCCATGGAATCCATGCAACGAGAAGAGTGGTGTGATCGAGTGGATGCAGCAGTCGTGACTTACTTGCTCGAGAAGGGCCGACAGCCCCAGTTTATCCGTATGTCCTACGCCACATTCGAGGCGCAGTGGGGTGGCGCCGTCAAGCGAGAAACCAGCACTGGCATGTGGATGTGGCGAGGCATCCCGGTCCTTCTTCGTGCCTTGCCGCCGGGGGAGGTGGAATGTGTCTAGATCCGAACTCATCGAACGGGTGGAAGCGGAACTCATTGCAGGCAAGCTGGAGCAGGGGACAGAGAAATTTCGCGGCTACCTCGTCATGGACGAAAAGACGCTGATGCACTTGTTTGATCTCGTGCCTGGGACCGCGCGTTCGTGTTTCTCGTGGAAAGGCGTGCCTATCGACACACGGACAGATATGGCTTTTGGCGAGGTGGTCTCGGTGCCGACTTTGAACCTGTACGATGTAACATTTCAGTTCGGGGGCCAGCAAATATTTGTTGACAAGCAGACACAGCGTGGTACGATGTATACGTTGTCGACGAAGTCACTGACCAAACTTACAAAGGACACACACTAATGGCACGTATCTTTGACCTACTCTACGGCGGACCCGGGACCGCAAAATCAGAATCCGCCGCACGCTTGATCGAACACGTCTACAAGACCACTGGGAAAACAGCGCGTGTGGTGGTGGGCGACGGGAGCGCCCTGACCTACGAACATCTTTCGGATGCCAAGATTGCGGGCATCTGTGACTTCTCGTCACGGCCGTGGCCGCAGGATACGCTCCAGAAACTGAGCTCCGGTTGGTGGCCCAACCCGGCCACGGGAGAATTGGTGCCGCCGGGTTTCAAGCTCTTGGCTTCGGAGTGGCCCGATGGCTACATCTGGGAGAACGATCTCAGCAGCATCGGCGTCTACGTCTTCGAGGGCATGAGTGTGGCCGGGGACTACATCATGGGTCATGTGCAGGGTGGCTTGGCGGAACGAGCTGGGCGTGGTGAGAAGATTGGCCAGGATTCCCCAATCCGCATTATCGAAGGCGTCATCGATTCGAAGACGGGTAAGCTGGAGTCTGGCCCGGGCACGGCGTTCGGTGGCAATCCACCGTCCCACTACAGCGTGGCGCAGAAGACCATCATCGACTGCCTCCAGCGGTCGAAGGGCCTCGATGTGGACTACGTCCTGTGGACCGCACACGAAGCGGACAACAACGCCGAGAAGGACATCAACAAGGAATCGTTGGTGGGTCCGCAGGTCGTGGGCAAGGCGCTCACGGGCACCATTCAGCGCAGCTTCAACAACACCCTGCACTTCGTCGTCACCGGCAAGAAGGTCAAGGCGACGGATAAGTTGACGTCCAAGGCCGTCGACGAACTGCAGAACGAATACCGCATCTACACCACAGATCATTACTCAGCCAACGGCACGACGACCGTGAAGTTCAAGGCCTGCACCCGTGGCGGCGACAGTTCGGTGCCGTTGTACGTGGTGGCCAAGGAACCCGGAGATGGGCTCTTGACGTACTACCAGATGTTGAGTAATATGAGGAAAGCAAGGACGGCATCGCTGACCGCCGCCTTGCCGCAGACACCGCCTGGAGGCGGGGTCGTATAAGGGTCAGCACCTAATCAACGGAAACCACAGCGAAAGAGAGACACACATATGGGTACCATGCTTCAGCAGGATGTCACGTTCCACGACGATTCGTTCAACTTCGATCCCAGCACGCTGAACACGCAGCAGAACCGCCGGGGTGATGACGGTCCCCTTCCGGTACCGGGCTACTACAAGGTCCGCGTGGTGGCAGGCGGCGTCAAGGTCGACAAGGAAACCAAGAACCCGATCTTGGACAAGAACGGCAACCCGATCTTCGCGATTCAGCGCATCGCGATCATGGAACCGGAAGATGCGGTGGGCAGCCACGGTGTGTTCCAGGACATCTACACCAACGGCTTCCAGCCCAAGAACTGGAAGACGGGCGAACTGATCCCCGGTCCGAAGACCTATCCGTTCATCCAGTTGCTTGCGGCTCTGGACCAGACGGCGGTCACGGCCGATTTCAACGAGAACGTGCACGAGCTCAGCAAGTTGCTCGGCGCCAACCCGGTCATGACGGTGCGCCTCGGTTACACCGGCACCGATGTGACCTATGCCAAGGCGCAGATCGCCAGCGGCGTGGACAAGCGAGCGGCGTACAAGGCGGCTGAACTCAAGCCCGCTGCGTTCCGCAACCAGGACAACACCTGGCGCACGGAAGCGCAGGGTCCCTCGGGTGAGACGGTGCAGGCCAAGCTGCGCATCACCGAGTACGTGCCGTCCAACTCCTCAGTGGATCTCGGTCCGCTGAAGATGCGAGCGGCTCGCTAATGTCCGCGACCCCTGAGCGGGTCGTCTACCGAGTCACGATAACGCAGCCCCCCTCCCCGGGGGCTGCGTCTTCGTCCGTGCAGACGACACAGATCATTGATGGTGTGGTGCGCCACAACATCGTTCCTTCTACGCCACCGCTGGTGGTGATGTACGACAAAGACGGCCGGACCCTGAGCATCATTGCGATGTCGCCAGGAATGGAACTGCGGTGCGAGGTCATGGAGACCTTGCCGACGCTGGATCTCGAGACCCCCGGCACACTCATCCATCACGATTTCAGCAAGGTGCACTAAATGGCAAAGAGGAGAGTACAATGATTAGTAAACACGACGGCCGGACACTCGTGGAGCAAGTCGGTCAGCAGTTTCCAGATCTGCTGCGCACCAACACCAATGCCAGTTGCTTCCAGTTTATTGGGGAAGTGCTGAAAGCGCTCCATGCCAAAGGCTACACGGAGTGGGGATACGTGGGCAAGACAGGTGGCGAAGGGCAGTATCAGCCACCGAACGGGTTCCCCCGGCAGATGGGGCCACACATGTTGACGGGGGTGAGTCACGACGCCATCGCGAGTCCGACACAGCGAGTGGATTTGCTGGGCAGCGGCAACGATTCGAGCAAGCCGATCTACGCCAAGAGTACGGAGCCCTTCTGGTCGTTCAACCCCGATGATGGGCCACGTATTACCGCCATCCCCACATGGACAGGGATCCCGCCCGAACACTGGCGCTCGAACAATCCGATTGTGCCGTATCCACTGACGGGCACGACGACGGTACCGGCACCGCAGCCCGCCGCACCCGCCCTGCTTCCCTATGAGGCGCTGGGGGGTGATGCGACGGGGATGGCGATCTCCAGGGTGATGGCCTTCGACTACGAACGTGCCCATGGTAAGCTCGATAAGGGCTGTGGCGCATGGATGTTCCGTTCCTGTTGGGTGCTGATGTCCCGCCAGGAGGGCATCGACACGGCGGACAAGGTCATCGCCAAGTATCGCCCGGAGTGGTGCAAGGAGCTCCGAGTGCCAGTGATCCCCGTCCCGGCTGACTACTAAGATGCGCGACGATCTGAACGAAGAGTACTGGGAGCGGGTCCGGAAACGGGCCCGCGACCTGGGCAGTGACGGTTGCACAGGCGTGGCGGACATCTACGTGGACTGCTGCTACGAGCACGACATCGCCTGTAAGACCGGCTGTGATATCAACGGAAACCCCACGAACTGGGCGGAAGCAGCCGTACGATTTCGTCGCTGCATTCAGCAACGCTCGGCGCTTGGTGTGCTGAGTCCGCTGAGTTGGATTCGCTGGGCTGGAGTGCGCCTCCACGGTTGGCGCAAGAAACGAGACTAATAATGCCACGCTACGTGGGCCGTGAGAGATGGAGACCAAATGCCTAGATATTCCTATAAATGTGATACCGCTGATTGCGGCGGTGAGAAGGAGATCATCTGCAAGGTTGCGGACAAACCAGATCTGGTGCAGTGTCCCATCTGCGGATGCAAGATGGACCAGGACTTCAGCGGCCAAGGTCATGCCTTCCGGGGCAGTGGTTGGACGCCCAAGTTTGGACCCCAATAGGCCGGACTAGCTCAATTGGCAGAGCACCCGCTTTGTAAGCGGGGGGTTACAGGTTAGATTCCTGTGTCCGGCTCCATATTTATGTTGACTCAACCGTGGGCAGTACCTATACTGGGTATCGCCCTTCTTTTTTCGGAGACTGTGATGGGAATGTTTGACTACGTGGACTACGAGGCGCCCTGCTATAAGTGCGGAGCTTCTGGTATCGAGTTCCAGTCTAAGGATCACAAGTGTTTTCTGCGCAAGATCAGCCCTCGAAAGGTGCGGCGATTCTACGGAACCTGCCCGCAGTGCAAGGCGTGGAACGAATACAAAGTGAAAGTGCAAAGCTACACGGTGAAGCGTGTGGAGAAGGACGAACAGTGATTCAGCCCCTAGGAAACAAGTTCATTTCGGAGATCCAGTTGTACGACAAGTATGCGCGGTGGATTCCTGGCGCCAATCGTCGAGAGACGTGGGCCGAGGTCTGCTCTCGGGTGATGGCCTTCCTGAAGCAAAGCAAAGAAGCCAAGAAGATTCCCGGCGCGGTGTGGACCAATCTCGAAGATGCCATGTTGCGGAAAGATGTGCTGCCGTCCATGCGCATTGTGCAGATGGCCGGACCCTCCTTGGATCGCTGTAACGTCGGGGCTTACAACCCCGTCGCTGCAGATACCCAGGTGTTGACGGAGGATCGGGGATATGTCCCTATTAAGGAACTTGAGCATACGACAACGAATGTGCTAAACAAAGATGGGCGTTGGGTACCGGCAACATTTCGGAGTTACGGAGAGCAGCCCGTCTATCGAGTAGTGGTGCGCCGACACAAAGGACGCACTGATTATGTGGTGAAAGCCACAGCAAATCATCGCTGGGTCCGTCAAGACCAGACCGTGGTTGCTACAGCGGATCTGCAAGTGGGTGATCGTCTTCCGTCCGCCTACGCCCCAAAGGAGATTCAGTCACCTGATGAGTATCTGATGGGCATACGCCATGGTATAATCTTTGGTGACGGCACAGCCGTGTATGCATACAAGCGGCATTCTGGTTATAACGTCAGACTCTGTGGAGAGAAGGCGCAATTGTTGCCCTACTTCGAAGGTTATGCAGTGTCATATCCTCCGAGCTTTAATGGCGAACCTGTGGTGTATCTCTATGATGCATGGGCGAAGACGCATGATCTGAAAACCCTCCCGACGGGGGAGTCTACGTCCTACATCTTGGGATTTGTTCGTGGCCTTCAAGCGACCGACGGATTTGTGACACGATCGAGCCAAGCCGGACTGACGTTGCCAACGGCCTTGGTGGATGCATTTACATCGCTGGCCGCACGGGCGGGGTATAGTGTGGCTTCAGCTCGTCACCTCCCCCATCGCACCAATTATGGGATTCGGAGCACACCGCTGACAACCCTGTTATGGGATAATGCGTCGCTAGACCATGCAGACTTTTTAGTCCCAACCGTGTGGAAGAGTATGTCGCAGCGTGGGTATCGGGTAGTTGCGGTCGAAGCTCCAGTTGAGTGCGTAGAAGTGCTGTGCGCGCATGTCCCAGACACCAATACGTTTACGCTAGCACGTGGCCTCGTGACCGGAAATTGTGCCTTCACCACTCTCGAGGGTCCGAAGGACCTGGCGGAGCTGCTCTACATTCTCATGCAGGGTACGGGAGTCGGCTACTCGGTGGAGCGCAAGTACATCGACAAGTGGCCCCACGTGGAAGCCACATTCATGGGTAAGACAGACTACGCGCCGATCCCCGACACGACAGAGGGCTGGGCCGACGCCTTTAAGACGGCCATCACCTGCGCCTTGGAAGGGCGCCGGGCGATGTTCGACTACAGCCAGATTCGCCCCGAAGGAGAGTGGCTCCATACGAAGGGTGGTCGAGCCTCTGGGCCTGAGCCCCTGCGCCAGCTCCTGGAGAAAACGTGGGAGATCATCAACGCTCGGGCGGGCCAGCCGTTGCGTCCCATTGACGTGCACCGACTGGCCACCATGTGCGGTTCGATTGTCCAAGTGGGCGGGGTGCGGCGAGCGGCAGAGCTGGCCCTGTTTGACGCCGACGACGCAGAGATGCTGTCGTGTAAGAACGGAGAATTTTGGCATGACCGACCTGAATTGGCTATGGCAAACAACAGTGTGGTCGCTACGGGGCCGGTGAGCGATCGTGCTCTACTGAGCTGGATGGCGCAGCTTTCATCGAACGGAACTGGTGAGCCCGGGATCTTCCGTCGCGATGGAGCGATTCCTGCTCGGCGTGCTGGCGGCTATGATTTTGGCACTAATCCGTGTGGTGAAATCATCTTGCGCCCCCGACAGTTCTGCAATCTCAGTGTCGCCGTCGCCCGGCCACAAGACACAATGGGTACGCTAGAATATAAGGTCAACCTCGCCACGATCCTTGGGACGCTGCAATCGTGTCTGACCCACTTCAGCTACTTGGGCGAAGACTGGAAGGTGAACTGTGAAGAGGAACGACTCTTGGGGGTGGACATCACTGGGGCGTGTGACTGCCCTCTGCTGACGAGCCCTGACACGACTCCTCGCCTGTTGTCTCATCTACGAGACGTGGCCGTGGAGGTCAACAAGGGGTGGGCTCAGCAGCTCGGTATCCCCCAGTCTGCCGCTGTCACCTGCAACAAGCCCAGCGGCAACAGTGCCCAGTTCCTCGATACCAGTTCAGGGATCCACGCCCGCTACGCTCCATATTACGTTCGCCGGTTGCGGGTGGCTGGAAACAGCCCCATCGGAAACCACCTCAAGGCGCTTGGCTTGCCGATTTTCCCTGAGGTAGCGCAGGGAACCCTCGACGAGGCGAAAGTGTGGGTCGTCGAGTTGCCGGTCAAGTCACCGGACGGCGCCCTGGTTCGGGATCAGCTCAGCGCCGTTGACCAGTTGAGCTATTGGTTGATGTGGAAGCAGAATTGGACAGAACACAACCCCAGCTGCACCATTTACGTCCACGATGATGAGTGGGTCAGTGTGGCCTCGTTCCTCCGGTTGGCGTGGAAGGACGTGGGGGGATTGAGCTTCCTGCCCAAGGACAACAGCGTCTATGCACTGGCGCCCTACGAGGAGATCACCAGTGACGAGTATGAAAAACGGGTGGCGGCGTTGCCGCCGGCCCTGAACCTCGCGGCGATTGTCGAACGCGTGGACTCGACCACGATTAACCAAGAGTATGCCTGCACGGCTGGCGGGGTTTGCGAGTTCTAATGCCAGGCCGACACGATAAGCACAAAGCGGAATGGGAGGCAGCAAGGGTTCGTCCCTGCTGCCGCTGCCGTTTGCTGTTGCCGTGGGAACATTTTGGGAAACTGCGGCACGGTCTTTTTGGGCTGAACACCGAATGCAGGGCCTGTCGAAAACATTCCAGCAAAGCGCAATGGAAGACTGTGCCCCAGGTGAAGCGGATCATGCAGAGGGCCAAATCCCGGGCTACTAAGAAGGGGCGGGTCTATACGATCACGGAGCAGGACATCAAGATTCCTAAGACCTGCCCAATACTAGGTGTGCCCATACAGGCAAGTGGTCCTTACGGGCCATCAATCGACCGCATCGATTCTAACAAGGGCTACACCCCGGATAACATTCACATCGTGTCCAACCGTGCCAACATCCTGAAGAACAATGGTACTGTTGAGGAGTTCAAAATGTTGATAAAGTGGCTGGCGAAGAGGAGGAGTCTGTGAACTCTAATATCGCAGTGGCGATTCCGGACATCCCAGGGTACGTCGGCCCCGAGCGCATCCCGACGCAGGAGGAGCTCATGAGTGATGAGTCTCGGGCCCTCCTGCAGGAGGGCATCAACTTGGCCAAGCTGAAACCGGCGCTCAAAGACTTGATCAACGCGATCCGAGTGGATAATGCACTCAGTGGCGAGCAGCAACAGATTGCTATTCACTGGTCGATCCATAAGCCGCTACAGAACTGGCTGAAGGCAGAGTTTCCAAGGCAGCGATTTCATCAGTGGCCATGGGGCAACTGGTGGACGGTTCGTACGTCGAGGTATAATGTAGAGACGCAAACGACTGAGGCCACTACACATTCGTTGGTGATCAAATGACCAAGCAGGAGATGCTGGAACACATCCAGGCAACGGAGATCGCGTATGTTCTGGAACACGGGAGCAGGGACGATATGGTGATCACACTGCCGACCACGTGGAAACCGTTCATCGAACTTCCGAAGGAACACTTCTATAGTTGGCGGTCTGGAATCACGGAGCCAGAAGCCGTACGGGTGCCGGGCAGTGCATTCACCAGAGCGTTACAGGCAGAAATGCGCGGGCTGATCGCTGATCTCAAGCAAAGCCTGAACAAGGAGCTGTACAAATGACAGACAGTGAACGCTGTGACCAAATTGTGGACGCGATCACGGCAGCCACCGTCTCATACGCCCTCGATGCAGGTGAGCCCTGGACCAAGCAAAAGCACATCGTGTATATTCCAGAGGAGCAGTTCAAACTGCTTCGTCGCTACCACGAGTGGGAGCACATCCCTGATAGTGTGTCATATGGGGCTCAAATTCAGGAAGTCAATCTCCCCCACGCACGGGTACAAAATGGCCGTGATGCGGCGGAGATCCAGATTATGCGGGTGCGTCTTTGACCCGTTCGACTCTATACAATCGATTCTCAAGTCGGTGTACATGTCGTCTATCACCGACATGCTCAACAATTCATCGACGCTCTTGAAGCAACTGGACAAAAAGGAAACTAAACCATGACCACACTTGAGCAAGTCGATGCGGCGATTATCGCCCATAAGCTCGAGCACGGATCGGCTCCGTACTACCTAGATGCGAGTCCTGCGGTGTTTGATACCTTGGTCCAGGAACTGAACAATGGGGTAAAGTGGAAAGGCAGCCGGTGTATCGTTGTGTCCGAGGTGCCGGTCTTCCTAGAGGATGATCCGGAGTATTGCCCACTGGGGGCCATTGCCGTGATCAAAGATCCGGGCGAAGTGAAGTCAGATATCGTGCAGATTGAGGTTGAACATGTTGTGGGATAGCGGCACCCTGGTGGTGTGCCCAGCCGCTGATACGAAGGGTGCGATGTGGCAGAAGATGTGGCAGCGGGCGGGGGTTGATCCTGCCACGGTGAAGGTCTTGCCGCTGGAATCGTGGCCCCAAATGATTGTGCCGGGCACCCGCCCCTTCCCGGATGACGTGCACACCCTGATCACCATGGGCGAATTGGCGCTCAACAAGGTGACGATGCAGTCAGACCTGTTTCGGTGGCGGGGCCGCACCCAAGCCATCTACAACTGGGGCCTTCCAGTGACGGTCGTGGCGACCATGCGCGTCACCGAACTCCTGCCCTTCCTCGGCGCGTCCACCCATGTACAGGGGAGCCAGCTCTCGAATCGTCCAGCCCGGTATCAGGGTGTGTGGATTCGGGACGTCCAGCATGCGCTCAAGAACGGGGGCATGATTCACCGCTTCAAAGACAACTACCTGATTGACCCGAAGTCGCCGCGTGAATGGAGCGACTGGGTCCGAGGCGTACTCAACGATGGCCGTCAAATCTCGTTTGACATCGAAACGCAATACACGCCGAAAGGATTACGGAGCGAAACAGAAGAAGACAACGACGCCGTCCCCGAAGGCGCCATGCTTCGATGTTCCTTTTCTAATGCCCCACACACTGGGGCCAGCATTCCATGGAACTTTGAGTTCATGGACGGGATCAAGGCACTCCTCACATCCGCTCTGCCAAAGGTGGGATGGAACTGCTTGGCGTTCGATGTGCCCAAACTTGCCCAAGAAGGGATCGCAGTTGGAGGGCGTATCCGTGATTATCAGGATGCTTGGCACCTTTTGGAGTCAGACGTTCCCAAGGGGCTTGAATGGGTATCCAGTTTCTATACAAACGTTGCGCCGTGGAAGCACCTCAGTGACGTCAACCCTGGGCGCTATGCCGCGATCGACGCGGACGTCGCGCTCCAGAACGCGCTCGGGATCGAAGCGGACCTGAGGCACTACGGCCAGTGGGACTTGTTTGAGCGGCATGTCACGGAGCTGATGCCCATTCTGCGCCGAGCCGGAACTCGGGGCAATGCCATCGATCTTACCTATCAGGCTGACCTCCGTGCGGAGATGGATGCGGAAAAGGAACGCCTCCGTCTGTCGGCTGGGGCCACCGTGCCCCGTGAGGTCAAGCCTCGGCGCCAGGTCGCGACGAAACCAGATGACGGCGTCGATTACGACACGATCATGGTCCCGGCCAAGATCAAGACCTGTTCCGTCTGCGGCCAAGAGATGCCGAACAAGGCGGCGCACACCAAGGGGGGCAAGAAGAACCCCTGCCAGAAGGCGACCATTGTCCTCGTCGACGGGATGAAGGAAGCGTACGAACTGATTGAACCGTTTAACCTCGGCTCGTCAGAGCAGATGCAGGCCTACGCCAAGCACTTCAAGCACCCGATTGGCTGGAACCCGAAGACCAAGTCCCCGTCGATGGACTCGAATCACATTGAGAAACTGGCCAAGAAATATGGCCATGAGCACCCGATCTACCACGAACAGCTCCAGTATTCCAAGGTGGCCAAGACCCTGTCGACCTACATGTATTTGCCGGACGACATGGGGCTCATTCACACCCAATATGTCAACGCCCCTTCCACGTGGCGCTTGGCGTCTCGGAACTACAACTTGCAGAACGTCGGCAAGCGCGAATCAAACACGTGGGCCAAGAAGGCTCGTCGTCAGATCGTGGCACGCCCTGGGCACGTCTTCGTGCAAGCTGACTCGACGTCCATCGAAGCGGTCGTATTGGGCAAGTTGATCGGGGATGACAACTTCGTGGCGGTCGCCAAGAAGTCGATCCACGCCTACTTGTGCTGCATGGAACTGGGGCTGCCCTTCACCGACGACAATATCGCGGTCGTCAAGAAGTCTCATAAGGATCTCTACAACCAGTTCAAGACGGCGGTTTACTTGCTGCTCTACGGTGGCGATCCCTACTTGATGCACATGACGAACCCGGACACGTTCCCCACCGTGGAATCGGCCCATGTGATCCAGAAGAAGATCTACAAGGTCCTGCCGCTACTCAAGAAGTATCAGGAGCGGGTGCGGGAACAGGCCAAGCGGGAGGGCGTGTTGCAGAGCCCGTGGGGCTACCGTCACCGGTTCTATGATGTCTATACGTTCAAGCGCGATGATCAGGGGAACATCCAGTACGACGACGACGGGCAGCCGAAGATGCGCATGGGGCAGGACGCCAAGAGGGCGCTGGCTTTTGTGCCGCAGAACTGCGCGGGGGCCTTCTGCCGGGACACCCTGGTGCTGATGGGTCAGAGCGAGTGGGCCCCGTACATGCCTGCCAATGTGTCGGTACATGACGGCTATACGTTGGAGGTGCCCGAAGACCGGGCACAAGATGCTGCGGTTTTTCTTGTTGACCTGTTGACCCGACCTGTACTAGAGTTAGGAAGTCTCAGGATTGGGTGTGAGGTCGATCTCGGCCGAAACTGGGGAGATTGGGCGCCTGACAATCCCGAGGGAATGAAGTTCCTGCGAAAGGTTGAAGTGTGAGATCGTTGTTACTAAAGTTTTGTAAAGCCTACCAAATCAATGGGGCTACCGGTTGTTGGGATTTCTGTGGGGATGTTAGCCCTGCAGGGTACGGACGCCTAGCTACCGGTGGTGGCAACAAGATTTTTGCGCATCGGTTTAGTTACGAAACTTTCAAAGGTCCTATTCCCGAAGGACTGGTTATTGATCATATGTGCGCGAACACTCGTTGTGTAAACCCAGAGCATCTACGGGCCTGTACACAAGCTGAAAACGTGCATGCCCCATGGTCAAGATCAATTATTAAGCCCAAGAAAGCTCAGACACATTGTAAGTATGGACATGCCTACAATAGTGTGAATACTCATATCCGAACTAATGGGACACGAAAGTGTCGCAAGTGCGACGCTATCCGCCAAGATAAAATAAGACAGTCCAAAAGGATTACGGTATCCGTGCCATGCAAGCCCCCCTCTTGCTCGACAAGCTAATCGCGAAGATCCAGGAGCTCCAGTCCATCAAAGGCAAGGCGCTCCTGATTGAAGAGATCAAAGAACTCTATGAAGTCTGTTACCGGGAGGCATACGCCGCCGGTCAAGAACGTCATGAAGATGACGACGAATTGTAAAGGAGACACACGGATGAGTGCTAGCCCACACTTTAAGCAGCTCCTGGATGACATGTGGGAACTGCATCAGAAGAAGAACCACGACTATGCACACAATGACAACCCGTTTAGCAACTTTGAGGAAGCGGCTGCAGAAGCTGGCCTTACGGTGGACCAGGTCTTTAAGGTCATGGTGGGGATCAAGAACGCCCGTATCCGCGAACTCGAGCGCAGTGGCAAGTCTCCAGCCAACGAATCCCTTGAGGATTCCTACATGGACCGGCTCATGTACTGTGCCCTCCAGCTCGCCTATCGAAGACGTGAGGCTACCAATGGTCTATCCAATACCGATTACGGTCACGGAGTCTGAGCGCGATCGTTGGAAGGCCATCGTCGCGGACCTCCTGTTGTCCGGGGAGAGCCCGCAGGCCTACGAAGCATCGAGTGCTATTGGAGATCCGGACACCACGACCTGTTACTTTGCTGACCCATACACGGGTCGCCTGATTTGCACGAAGGTGTGGAAGAAAGGCGGAGAACTCCCCAGTCGGTGGATGCAGCATTCCGTGCATGTGATGCAGAACAACGCTGTGGGTCCTGCACCGGGCACACCGTCTCCCTCTGCCGCCTTCCGGTATGCCCTCGCCACTTATGAGGCCGTGTTCCCCGAGCGCACCGATTGCCACTGGTACATGTGGGTGGGCGGTGAACGCTGGTGGGAAGATCCGGATCCCAACAACAATTAGCACAAAATACAAAGGCTCCTACTGAAAAGTAGGAGCCTTTGTCTTGTGGCCTTTTTCACGTCTTGATGTAGCGGTTACTGTTGCGGTGGCGGCTCTGGAATGGGTCCGCTGTCCTCAGACAACTGACCCATCTGTACTAAGAAGTGACGGTACAGGGCGTCATTGTATGGGAGCTGTTTCTGGCCCATGATCCTTTTTCTTTCTGACCCGGCGCACCGGGAAGTCCTCGATCTTGACAATCATCCCTCGGAGGATGAAGGTGCGGCCTCGATAGCTGAGCTGATCTTGGGTGCGTTCGTAGAAAATGCTGACGCCCACGTCGTCTTCTTGGAGTAGCCAGCCCCGGGTTTCCATGACAATGGGGCGATGTTTCTCATGGACCTTGTCTGGGGACGTGTCGTCGACGCCGTCAGCCCAGGCATCTTCCCATGTCACTGTGACAAACCTGGGGGCCTTCATTTGAGAAAGTTCCTGATTTCGTTGACGGGGCAGGCGAACCCACGATCTGGTAGCGTGGCCTGATTCAACCCGATCACTTCGCCAGCCATGTTGAGCACGGGACCGCCGCTCATCCCTGGCGTAATGGGACCATCTAAGATCAGGGAACCATCCGCGAAACCAGCCACGAGTCGCCTGTAGACTATGAGTGATTGCCCCTTGGCAAACCCTACAGTGAGCACGTCTTCTCCAGGCATGGCGGTCTTAGCGAGTGGGAGTGGCTTCAGGGCTGGCTCGACAATTTCCAGAAGGGCAAAATCATCATTGCTTTTCACCACCCGAGCCGGGTACGTGTTCAGTCGAATTTCGTTCATATTCCCAATACAGTGTTCTGCGGTGATAGCCTGGGTGAGCCCCACGGCAAACCCTGTGCAGCGCATCTCCGGTGTAGTAATTCTCACCACACTTGGTTCCACGCGTGAGACGACTTTCGTCCATGAAGATTCTGGACTCAGGAACACCGTGAGGAGAAGCGAGACGAGTAGAGGCATGGGGCATCTTAGCCACGATACAATCGCCCATTAACCACGCAGCTATAGCTAATGAGGGGAACCGGCGTCAGGTAGATATACCCGGTCTTAGGTTCCAGATATCCCACACCGAATCCAAGGGCCCAGTCCTTCAAAACTTTGGCCTCTTGCATATAGTCGATGTGCTTGACGTCACCCAGCCAGCCGAACTGGCAACTGAGCTTTTGTTCACCGATCGCATTGCCTTCGACGATGTAGGCCATGCGGTGGCTGTGGCCTGTCACGACGCTGTGCTGATAGGTGTCCAGGCACTTGAACACCGAGTTCCGGCCAGACGACCCTACGTCGTGCGTGAAGTGGACCTTGCCGAGCTTGGTGTGGTTCTTGTAGGGCACGTAGTCCCAACCACGTTTCTTCAGATCGAGGATCTCAGGAACATTGACCACCCCAAACAACTCTGGCGCTTTGTCCTGCAAGTATCGACGGAGTCGGTCTTCGTGGTTGCCCCCGATGTAGACCATGTTGGTGGCGCCCAGATCTTCCAGCTCTGCGAGGCACTCTCCTGCAGCAAGGAGTTCCACTTCGAGAGATGTCGCTCGCACTGGGTTCTTGCTATGGGAGGAGACTGCGTAGAAATCCACGAAGTCCCCGATCACATAGACATGCTTGGGTTTGAGATCCCGAGCCACGTGGAGCATCGTGTCAAAGGCACGTTGATCGTGATACGGAATGTGACAGTCCGGGACGACAAGGATCGGTTCAAGCTTGGAGGATGTTTTTGCCATGTCCCCTAGCTTAACTACAACCCCTGGTGGTGTCAACCCCAAAATGATCTAGGGGTGCCGGACTTATCGGCGCATCCGGAGCATCGCCTCGCCCTCTTCCTTGATCAGGCGCTGGGCGTCGTCCTTCTCGAACATGGCCTTCAGGAGCGCCTCCACCTGCTTGTCCTGCTGCTCTGCCGTGAGATTGCGGGGCGTCAGGCCTGCAGATCGGAGGATCAGTTCCTTGATGATCTTTCCGGGACCGGCCTGGAGCTGTGATCCCAGCGTTTCACCCGGAGATCCGGCAATGCGCTGGGCATACGGCAGCAGCGGCAGTGGGATCTGGCTCATGATGAACGCCACCTTCTCGGGTTGGATGAAGCCCGTGCCCTCCGCGTTGGGCACTGTGCCGAATCGTGGCATCGGGATGCCGGTCTTCATTTCGAGTGTGGCCCCAAGGGTGCCCAAGGGGGAAGCCGCTACGTAGCCGGTCTCCGTGTCGAGAATCTTGGCATCGGTGCGCAGATCTCGACCGGTCGTATACTCCACGGCAGCGGTGGGTACCGGGCCCAAGCTGGACTTCAGCAGCGACCGAGTGGAGCCGAGAATGGGCACCTTGTTCAAATCCAAACCGGGGTTGGCCAAGCGGACAAGCGGGAGCGAGCCCTCGGCGTCGGGTCCGCCAATCGGCTGGTAGCCTTCTTCCTTCTGCCAGTCCGCCAATAGCGCCTGATCGTGAGGGTCCATGATACGGCCCGGGGCTGCGTAGACGGTCTGAGCGTTTTTCAGCCGACCGGGGTTCTCTGCCAAGGAAGTGACATGGAGCGGCAGGTTCTTGCGCAAGAACGTGTAGAACGGCACCGCCCCATAGTCACGGATCTTCTTCTCAGTATCGGTGAGCTCGTTGTAGTCGAAGAGATGCTTCTTGACGTGGAGGGCGGCTTGTTCGGGGGTCTTACCCTTCAGGAGCTGGTCCTTGAAAAGTGCCCAGCGTGCAGGATCTTCAATATACTGGGAGGCTTTGAATCGTACAGAGTCTGCTTTTTCGCCAAGCTTGGAGGCCACACCCCTGGCGCCGTCGGCCCAGCCAAGCGGGGTCTTGCCAATGGTGCGATCGAACTCAATGGCGGCTTCACTGGAGCCGAAGACGTTGTACTGCCGCGCAATGTCATACGCTTCGCCCTGGGTCAGATTCGCGGTGAGCGGCTTCGCTCTGGCGGCAGCGGCCAGCGTGGCGTACTTAGGATTGCCCAACAGCGCATGGAGTTCTGGAACCTGCGCGTAGGCCTTGACGATCTTGTCCGGACGCATGCCCCCCAGGTACATCAGGTACATGTTGCCCTGCAAGTTGTTCGCGTGGTGGGCGGGATTAAAGGTGGTGACAGCCGTTTTGAAGGCGCGGTTCGCCCCCACCCACATCTTGCGGAAGCCCTGTGGATCAGCCTCAATGACGTGGGCTTTCTCGAGGGTTTCGGCAATGTCTTCCGGAAACGCCATCGTCTGGAGGATGGACTTTTGCTGCTCGGGGACGCTGATGTTCTTGAAGTTCAGGCGTCGGTAGCCCGACGGCAACGGACCAGCGGCCTTAAGGTTGTGGCCGAACTCCTGCCCCACGAGGCTCAGCAAGTCGCTGGTCTTCATAGCACGTTCGCCAGCGGACAGGCGGACCTGTGCCGCCTTGGCCGGGTCGACGGCCAACGGGACACCCTTCGCATCTGTCATGGTGGCGTGCACGGCCCACGGCACGGTCCGCTTCTTGGTGTAGCGGTCCGTCGCCGTAACATCGTCGACAATCAGCGCACGAGGATTATCGGGGGCGCGGCGGACCTGAGGAAAGTAGTCCTTCCCCACGACTGTGGCGGGATCCAAGAAGCCCATGTTGACCTGGGCTGCTGCCTGGTCACCAAACAGCTTCTTCATCTTGAATGCCGCATCCTGCAGATCGGTGCGGGCAGACGGAAGCTTGTTCCTGGAGTCACTGAGAAACGCGGCGATGGCCCAACGATCCTTTTCGTTGAGACCCTTGAAGATCTCGGCCACCTGGTGCTTAGTCACGGTCGAGGCCGCATCCAACGTAGAATCGTGCAGGCGCATGATGTCCTGCATTGTCATGTCGGTCGTGCGGCCCTTGAACTTGTCGAGGCCGTGATACTTGGTGAACTGTTTGCCGAGGGCCGCCGAGGCATTCGCCACGCCGGGGATCGCCTGAGCGCCCTTCCCGATGAGCTTGGCTCCGGCTCCAATGACTTTGCCGACTGGGCCTACGGGCGTGATGAGGTCGAGGCCCACCCCGAGGGCCGAGCGAAGCTTGCCGTCCTGCATGCCAGCCGCTTCCAGGGGGGTTTCACCGCTGACCTTGGAGTGCGGATTCAGGGCCGCCCACTGCTTCTTCATCGATTCGGCCAGGGTGGTGTCGCCCTGTGCGAGATCAATGCCCGAGGCGATGCCCTGCTGGATCTGGCGCGGAATCGTATTGAGGACACCCAGCGCGGTCTCAAGTGTGGTATGCTGTTCTTGCAGCGGTGTTCCGGTGGGTCCCGCTGTGGGAGTAGGCGCCGTCGGTCCAGGCAATGACGCTTGGGTCGGCGGCGTTTGCATTTTCGGCGCAGCTCCGCCCTCCTGCTCGCGCACAATGGCAGCAGCCTTCTGTGGATCAAAGTCGTCCGGGAATCGGTGGCGGGTTCCGTCCCGCCCCACGATGATGACAGGCATTAGCTAATCGGTCGGCCGTTGGAATCGTACACGCGCTCGCCTGCCACAGAAGCTGATCCCATGGCCGGTACCGGGCTCTGACCCATTCTCTGCCGCCATGCCTTGTAGTGGGCCACCTGGTCGCCACCAAATTGATTGCGCAGCTCCTGCGCCATTCCTGTCTTGTAGTCTTTGAGGGTCGTGTAATAGAGGCTCAGCAGAGCACGTTCGTTGTCGTTCTCGCGATCGGCGTTGAGTCCTTCGTTCCCTGTGCGCGCCTGGGCGCTACGGACGTAACCATCAGCGGAGATCGCGGCGGCAATGGGACCCGACTTCTCGGCTTCCTGCAGGAAGGCGTCGTTCGAGCCCATCAGCATGACGCCCGCCAAGGTGCGTTCCTTGAGGTCCATGTTTGGGATCTTCTCGACCCAATCTGGGCCATACTTGCGCTCGAAGAGATTGAAGGCGCTCTGCTGCATCTGTTGCTTCTTCAGCGCCGACTGACGTTCACCGGCGCGAATGGGAGCGTTGGAGTCGAACTCCGCCAACTCCTTCTCGGCCTTGATAGTGGAAGCCTTGGGCTTCTTCATCAGCCCCTTGCCACTCGCGCCCTTGACGAAGGCACCAGGGCCAGCGATCTTGACACCAGCGGCGTAGGTCGGATCTGTGGGATCAAACTCCACACCCTCTTCCAACGCGTTGATGGGTGTGAGAGCTTGGGCCCGCGCAATCTCTTCCTGCTGGCGGACCGCTTCCAGCTGCTTGAGCAGCATCTCGCGTTCCGCTTGTGTGGAGCGGCGGCGGGCCTCAACGTTCTGTTGAACCTGACCCAATCCCTGGTTGAGTCCACCTGCGAGACCGCCTAGGATGTCAAACCATGCCATTGTTGTATGTCCTTATCGCGGGAGAAACGGCATGAGCGGCTGCAACTGCGCCCAGAGCGCCTGTGCGCCAGCCACATCGCCAGCCTTGAGCTTCGCATTGGCCGCCTGCAAAATCTGGCTCGCCATTGCCTGTGTGGACGGAGATGCTCCAGGGCGCATCAGCTGCCCAGCTGAGCGTGGCGCCGCTCCGGCGACAGTGCCCAAAATCGCGGCACCAATAGGTGACTGACTGACTTGACCAAACGCACTCGGTTGACCAGCTGCTAGTGGACTGGCGCTATAGGGCTGTGTGGTGCTCACGAATCCCATGCCGGGCGCGCCGATACCACCGAGAGCATCCGCAACCGGGCTGATGAAATCACGAAACCGCTCAACGCCTGTGGAGGCACGCATGGCGGTGGGGCGATTCGCTCCCAGTGTGCTGGTCGACACCGGTTGTGCACTCGCAGCCCCGATGACGTGGGAAGCGGCGGGGCGCATGGGGGGCAGCCCGACACGACCGGCGCTCGGCGCTATCCGAGGCTGTGTCGCTGACGACGGGTAGGCCACGGGAGTCATATTGGGCCTGGCAAAGAGAGCGGGAGCCGCGCTGGGCAGGTCCGGCATCGCCATGCTCGCGGCGGACTGACCACCGGGCATCATGGCACCGAACTTGTCGAGCGCGAGGTTGGGGCCTTCAAAGCCCGCCTTCGGGGCTCGGCTCAACAGGCCACCGGGTTCACCGATGCCCGCTTTGGCCATGCCGTATCCGGCCGCTGCGCCACCGGCGCCTGCCAAGATCGCGTCCTTCACACCTCCGCCACCCGCTGCACGACCGAGGGCGGAGCCTGCGCCTGCCAGGGCCGCACCCGCCAATGGGCCGACCCCAGGAATAAAACCTGCGGCCAATCCAGCTACCGGGAGGGCAACACTGCCAAGCTTGGACCAGAAGCCGCGCTCTTTCTTGGGCGCGGCCTGAGCCTGTTGGCCTGTAGGATCCGCCTGATAGAGGGGCTTCGAGGCTTCCTGCATCTGGGCCACAAGCAGCTGCATCAGCTGGTTCTCGCGGCTCAGCGCATCTGGACGATCCGCACGCAGGCCATCAATGACGGCGCGTCGATCCCGGATCGAGTCTTCGGTGGCCCCGGAGCTAATGGTGGAACGATAGTCCGGGGACGCATAGGCGCTCACCACGTTCGGGGTGCGAGCCACATAGGGTGTCAGAGATGAGCTCGCGCCCGGCATCAGCGGCTGAAAGTTCTCCGCCATGGCGCTCGCAGCTCGAGCACCCGCCATCTGTTGGCGAAACAGCTGTTCGGCGCCGAGGGGGGACGCGTTGGCAATGTTGACGCCGGCCTGGTCACGACGATCCAGCTGCCCCATGATGGCGTTCTGCAGACCCGTGCGGCCCTGCAGCCGACGCAGATACGCGTCCTGCGCCTGCTGGTAGGCGAGCTGCTCGGCAGCGCTCTGGGAGGCGGCACTTGCGGCTGCGCCCTGGGAGAGCCCGCCCAGACCGCTCAAGAGGAGCTGCCCCGCGCTCAGAATGTTCGAGGGCGAGCTCCACTTGTTCTGCTGGTTCTGCTGGGCCATCTGGACCAGCATCTTCTGGAAGAATTCTTCAGATGCACCCATAGTATGCTACTCGTTATCTAGGAAATCGGTTGACAAGGTCCATCTGCTGCTGCCAGCCGAACTTACCGTAGTCAAGGCCCATCTGTTCGTTGAACTGACGCATCAGCTCGTCGAACTTCAGCTTCTCGATGTACTGGCTGAAGGACGCGACCTGCTCGCCCAGCTGCTGTTGACGACCCGCCATGGCGGTCTGAGCCGCAAGCGCGACGTTCGCCCGATCAAACTCAGCGGCTTTAAAGCGCAGTTCATCATAGAGGTTCTGCGCCTTGAGCTGGGTTTCGTACGCGGCGTTGGCACGGACAAAGTCACCCTGCGCCACAGCTTCCTGCATCTGGATCGCCGCCAGTTCGGACTCACGGTTGACCTTGGCGGCCTGTGTCGCGATGTCACGCTTGCCCGCCAAGAGGGTGTTCATGAAGCCCTCGTCGATGGAGCCCATGGCCGCCGCTTGATAGCCGCCAGCGCCAGACATGCCCCGTGAGGCCCCCTGCTGCGCCGCACGCTGCCGGGCCTGATTGGCCAGGGCCATCTGCGATTCCTTCTGTTGCTCAAAGAGCTGGTCCTGGAACTTCTGATCCATGACCTGCGGGCGATTCAGAATGGCTTCGACGAGCTGGTTGCGCAGGGCCACGCCCGGCGCCTGCGACGGCGCAAACTGCGCGTACGGGCTCACCGAGGGGGCCCCACCGAGCTGCTTTGAGTCACGGATGGCGTCAGCCAGCGTCGGAACGGAACCCCCGAGGGTGCTGGAATTTACAGACCAGGCCTGCGGCACGCCGCTGATCCCACTCGTGGTGGTACCAGTACTAGACGTCGGAGTTGGCTGCGGATTCGGGGTTGTCTTCGGAGTCGATTTTGGGCTCCAGCCTTTGCCGCCCCCCTTGGTCTGGATCCAGCGTGAGCCGGTCCACACCCAGCCGTGATCCTCTTCCAACGGGGCATCGGGCGGAGAGCCGTTGTTGTAGTTGGTGTAGGGATCGTCCGGCCTCGGATCATCAGGGAGAGGCGCCGCAAAGTTCGAAATGGGCTTGGGCGGGTCCTCAATCACATTGATCTGATTGGCCGGTCCGGGAATGTAGTCGCCTCCACCACCTGGATAGAGGTCTTCGGGGGATGGATTGTTAGGATCGTAGTACATTAGATTTGTTCCTGCCCCTGCATCAATTGCGTGAGGTATTGGTAGTACTGCCCTAAGTCTGGTGCGACGGATGCGGTCGGCTGTACGGGTGACAGGATGGCGCTGGCCACGGACACACGCGGCTGCTGCCGCTGTGGCACGCCCATGATCGCCGTCTGCGTGTGGTTATACGCTTGGTTGGCGGGACCACCTTGGGCGGCATCCGCCTGCCACGCCAAGGCTCCACCGGGGGCTCCGGCGCCACGGGTAAAGTCGACCCAGAAGTCGCCTTCCCAATTGTTGTAACGGAACTTGTCGCCCTCGACCTCGGTTACGTTGTGACCCAGCTGCTTCATGCCCGGCTCAATGTAGGTCTTGAACCACACCCCCATCGCCGCCTTGTCGTTGGTCGGCGGGGGTGGCGCCTGTTGGCTCAGGTAGGCAAACGCGTCCTTTGCAGATTTTTGGATATTCTGCTCACGGGCCGTGTCAAATCCCTCCATCGCATACTTCGGCGTGAAGCCCGTGAAACGCGGGACCTTGGTCAGGTCCGGAGTCGCAGGATCCTGCTGCATCGGTGGACGGGTCTGGCCGCCTGGCCCGTTCGAGGGCTGTGGGCGGCGGGGGTCAAAATCATAATCCGGAGGATATCGACCGTCTTGTGTCTGGCCAGGGAATTGACTCATTTAGCGAATACCGAGGATGGCGGATTGAACGGGGGTCTGTTGACCAGGCTGCTGCAAATTGAGAAGCTGTTCAGCCAGGGCGTCAACGCTGGGCGCCTGCAAGAGCGTGTCAATTTCAAACTGCTGTGGGGCGCGGCCCTGCATGCTCAAGAACGCCTGCATGATGAGCTGCAGCGGATCCATCGAATTGCGGTTGGCCCACAAAGCCGAGCGAGGATCTTGGGCGGCCTGTGATGGGCCATAGAGGGCCCCCGGGTGACCGGTCCCCGGCATGGGCCCCTGAGCCTGCGGTCCCTGTGGGGCAGAGCGTGGGCTGGCCGTGGGGATCGACTGGGGGGTCGATCGGGCTGGTTGGCCAAGACCGCGAGGGCCACCGTTATTGGCCTGGGTCTGCGGCTGGAACCCCTGTGGGGCGCCCATGTCTCGTTCGCCAGTTTTGTAGAAGGGCATCTGGGCCATTTAGAGACCTAGCAGTTTGAGGCGATTGACCCAGCCGCGAAGGAAGGGATGTTTGACCAGGTTGACGTAGTAATCGAGGCGGGCCATCAACAGCACTCGGGGCTCAATCGTATCGATAGCCTTGAGGGTCTGTGGGCCCATGACGCCGTCTTGCGTGACGCCTAGGGCCTTCTGGAGCGCCTTGACGCTGATGCCATTGACGAACCAGTCGAGGACGATCTCGGCGTTCTGCACATTGGTGAGTTCGTGCAGACGGTGCTTGACCAAATAGTCGCGTTGGTAGATGTGGATCGCGTCAGCCCGGGTCAGATTCCGGATGTCGAGGTTGGGGTAGGCGCGCTGGCTAATGCCATACTTGGTGAGACCACCGGGGTCACGTTCGTCGTCTACCAGTAGCCCCTCACGGTCAACCACCCCAGAACAAATAGCCGTACGTTGGAAGCTAGTGAGCATGTTCGAGCCGATGGCAGTGGGCGCTGCATGATGTAGCGTTTCTCTGGACACTCATCAACATCGTCCTCGTCCTCTTCTAGTTCTTGGTCAACCACTCCACAATTACAATGATCGCACCAACAAAGCCGCCCCCCGCTGCCCCCCAGGCGGCGCCTTGGCGACTGGGTTGCCGGTCGTTCAAGATGGCAATGGCGGTCTCGGCCTTGGCAATGCGAGAGTTCTGGGTTTCGAGCATCGAGACGCATTTATCTACGCCCTTTTGAATGGGATCGAGCTTGGCATCCAGCTCTTCACGAGTAATCGGCGACGATGGCATGACTGGGGAATCCACAACAGATTAGTCTTCCTTGGATGACGCCGCCTTGGCCGCCTGCTCCAGGAAGGAAATGGCACCCAAGCCCACTTTGGGAAGCTCCTGACGCACGAGCTGCTCGGCTTCCTCTTCGCTGACGTTGGGGATCTTGTCGACAATGGCTTCAATGGCGCGGCTGAGCTTCTGTCCAGATGTCACGGGGATCGAGGCTTTCAGGCGATGCGCCGCCCACTCTTCGACTTCGAGCAGCACGTTCTGGACGACGCCACGAAGGATGGCTTCCTGAGCCACGCTGAGTTCGACCTTGACCTTCTTCACGAGCTGGACCAAGAGCGCCACCACGATGGGACCAACAAGGCCCATCGAGGCCACGACGACAGATTTGACGAGTTCGTTGAGGATGTCCTGCATGGGAAGATCCTAGCTGTTGAGGATGACGTCTCGACGGGCGATCGTGAGCAGACCCTTCGAAATCAGGAAGTTGAGCCCAGCCATCGTGGTGGGGTGCTTCAGTCGAATGGGCAGTGGCACCGACGCAAGGGCGTACCAGTCCGACACATCGTCGTCTGTTTTGCCTGCGTTGCGGATGGCCTTGCGTTCGGCCTGCGTAAAGAGCTGCAGGAATTCCCTGGCGTCGACCGTGCGGCCATAGTCGGGAGGCGCGGGCGGCGGTGTGAATGTGCCGGTCTGAGAATCGTAACTATGCCCAACTTGCGCCTCAGGTGTATCGGTCACATCGACGAAGATCCACGACGGGTCAGGCGGCACGGGCATTCCTCCGCTCCCCTGCCACTCGCTCTGGGCGATACCGTTTTTGATTTGTAGCTGTCGCTTCACTAGAAAAACTCCACGAGAACAAAATTATGCGCCAGCGCTGAGGCTGAGGTATCTTGACGGGTGGCCGTCACTGTCGTCCCGTTGGTGAGTGTCAGTCGGCTATACCACGAGCCATCGATACCGCCCGTGTCACCTGAAATACCCATGCTCAGCAGAAGAGACTTTGCGGTGTTCACTTCCGTGACCGTGGCTGTGCCAGTTGGCGTCACATTGCCCTGTTGTACAGAGCGCACCGCTCCAGGGCGGAACTGAAGGACCGCAAACGCCGCATTGCAGTCGATACCGCCCACAGCTCCACGAGTCGCTGTCACTGTTGTGGCGTTGGTTAGCGAAAGCTTTGTAACGGTGTAGGTCGGCTGCGTGCCGCCGCTCCAGTTGTTTGACTGTCCCAGATGCACCACGAGCGATCGTGTTGTGTCGACGGACGAAATCGTCGCTGTATTGGACGTGGCCCCGGAGAGCGCAACCGTGCCATACTGAATCGACTCAATCAGCGACGATGCGCCCCACAAGCCGACCATTCCGGCCATGCCTGCAGGGCCAATGCGATCTGCGCCGCGCCTATTCATGGACATTAGACGGTGGTGATGCGGTTGACGTAGCCGTTGATCAAGATGACGTTCGTGGTACCGGCGAATGCCTTGACCACCAGCGAGTTGGTGAGGAGAAGACCGGGCACCACCAACATGTAGCCAGATTCGCCTGGAATCGTGACCTCAACGTTACCATCGGGTGCCGTGGCTTCGCCCCACTCAAGGGTAAGCTTCACCGCACCAGTGCTCGAGTTGACAGCCCACAGCCAGATCTCATCGAGATCCGACGCATGGGCGGTGTGGATCGTGGTACCAGCGGTAGCGGTGGCGGCGACCTTGATCTGCTTGCCGTCCGTCGAACCGGAGAGTTTGACTTTGGTAAATTCTTGGGCCATTAGGAGAAGCTCTGCGCGGCCAGGATGTTGTTGGCCACGCGATAGTTGACGGTGGAGGCGGCCCCGACTTCGGCCACCTTGGACCAGTTGGAGCCATTGGTGACCAAGGAGATTTCGTCGTACTGGTCAGAGAGGGTGGCGGTGAGGGCGCCATCGATCGTTTCTGAGGCGTTGCCATCAATGGTGATGACACCGGTGCCGATGTTCTTGATGTGGACGGTGCGACCGCTGTAGCCCGAGCAGGGGTAGAGCGTCACCGTGAAGGTCCCGTTGCAGAGAATGGCCACGTGGGCACCATCGGCGGTGGTGACGGTGTACGTACTCGTTTTGCTCAGGACGTTCCACGGGATCCCAACGCTGAGATCCACGCCATCAATGGTGACACCCGCCGCGACGTTGATGTTGCCCGTAATGGTGCCACCCGTACGATTGAGGGCGGCGTTGGCCAGCTGCGTGAAGTTGGAGTTGACCTGGCTCGAATAGATCGTGTCCCCAGCCACGAAGGTATTGCTCAGGGTGACCTGGGCCTTGGCCACGCTGGGGGTGATCAAGACGAGCAAAAGGACAAAAAGAGCGGTGAAAATAGCGGTCACGGATTAGCGCTCCACGAAGAGGAGAAGGCGGGTGGAATAGCCTGCCACGGTAGACCGAAGAAAGACCGTGTCAGTGGTGAAGGCTGTACGGGTGGGGCCAGAGGAACGGTACACATGCGCTACCGTATCTGAACCCCCAGTATACACTGTTCCGGGCGTAATGTCAAGATATCGAATATCTTCCGGATAATCGACCCGCAGGGTATGGGGAATCGGGGTGTCAACATTGGCCTGGGTAAAGGTGACATCGACAATCCGGTATTGCTTGACAAAGATCTGGCGCCGAAGGTCCTCGGTGATTCGACCACCAAAGACGATCTTGTCGTTATTAAAGGCCATAGTACCGGTCCGACTGTTCCCGCGCCAAGACCCCGATCGTATGGATGGTGAGGTCCTGCCCGGATCGGAAGTGGAAAATGGTTACGCGCATGGTCTGCGACGTCCGGCCAATAAAGAGCCGCTTTTTGAGCTGACCGACGCCTGCCCAGAGCGAGGAGTCCCAGATCGCACTGTCCCACTGCGCCCCGCTAATGGAGAAGATGCTTTGGGGCGGACGCGATTCATTGACGAAGCTGACCTGGGTGGCCGCGTAGACGTTGCTCGCATCCCCCGTGGACTGGGCATGCACGTACAAACGGTCAAAGCGTTTGCGATGGAACGTCTTCCCCATATCCAGCCACTTGGTGTAGAGGCGCATATCCGGGGACCCAATATAGGCCGTGTAGGTCGCACCCGCCACCACGCCCGTGAGGGAATCGGCCAGAGTCAGGACCGTCGCTGTGTTCGAGGCGATGCGGATCTTACTGATGAAACGATTGTCTTCATCGGTGATGACGACGTATCGTTCTGTCAATCCGGCCCCAGTCGTGGTGAAGCCGGTGCCCGTAATGGTGGGCATCACGGTGTCGGTCGCGTCAAACGTAAAGAGCTGCGTCCCGTCCGTCACGCCGTCGATCGACACACCCGCATCAAAGTAAAAGAGCTGCCCCGCGTAATTGGAGCAAAAGAGCCGCTGGGTGCCTTCCGCAATGTAGCCCACGCTCAGGGCGCTGACATCCATCGGATCCCAGTACGACGCTTCGAAGCGCTTGACGCGAGTGGAGTAGGAGATCAGACGGTTGTTCCGTGTGGTGGTGTTGAGGGTGGCCACGCTCCACAGGATGCGCTGACCCTGGGGGTCATAGCCCGCTGAAATACGGTTGTGTCGCTCCGCCTCAATGTTTTCGACGACGTTGGACCAGCCCAGGTCGTCAAGACCCTGGTGCGTAATGTTGCTACCCTCGTAAAACACGGGGCCGGATTCGGCACTCCACCATGCCAGTTTGCCCTCGTACTCGACGACGGACGTGTGACTGCAGCACCCGACCGTGTGATCGATGGGGCGAATGGTCCACGTCAGGGGATCGTTGCCAAAGATGCCCCAGGTTGCCGTGGAGGTGAAGAGCAGGCAGATCTCGTCGTTGAACGGGAAGATGCCCGTGATCTGGTCGCCTTCACCTGTATCAATGGGTTCGAAAGCCGCTGTGCTAAACGAGTCGGGCTTGTCGAGCTGAGACCAGTAGAGCTGCCGCGTTGAGCACGCCAAGAGGCGGCGACCAAAGGTGGCCACGTAGCGGATGTCGCTCGGGGGGACCCCATTGTCCGTCTGGGTTGGCGCCACCGTCGTGTGGGTGCTGATCGTGGCTGCGCTCAGGTCCAGATAGACACTGGTGGTGCCGATCGGGATGTTGCCATCGGTCACGATCGTGGTCCCGCCGACGTTTTCGAACGTCGAGACCTGATACAGCGTGGCTTGCGTCGAGTCCCGGCGTAGGTAGACGCGCCAGTAGGGATACTGGGCGATCTCGGCGGCCGTTGGGGTAATCGAGACCAAGATGCGGCGGTTGGCCCCACCCATGGTGACACTGGTGGTGGAGCTAATGGCGCTTTCGGCGCCGGTGTCCGCGTCGTAGACCGTGATCGCCACCGAGTAGGTCTCGTCCGGCATCGCGCTCGAGCCCGTGGCGGCTGAGACGGCGCTCCAGGTGGCCACGCTCGTGAGGCCCCATGGCTTGTAGGTCTGGCCCAGGAGGGACCGTTGCTCCCCTTCTTCGTTGACCAGGAAGAGGCGGTTGTTCATGACCACGCCATCGACGGCGAAGTCACCCGCTGTGAAGCAGGTCGTGGCTGGATTGGGGAACCCTGACGGAACCGTGAGTGTGGAGGTAAAGGTGTCGTCCGGGTTCTTGAACCGCAGGGTGCCGTCGTCGGTCACCATCGCGAGGTAGTTGGTGAATGTGCCGCCAGACTCGTAGGCGTAGATCTTGTTCAGGAGCGGGGCCGGGCTGCCCGACAGCGCGGTGCTGTTCACGGTGACGAGGCCTGGCCGGGTGCCAATGTTCGCAATCCCCTGCCCGATACTCTTAAAGGCCGTATTCACCGCCAAGGGCATCGCATTTAGGGGAATGCGGTCCGCAGCGGCCGATGACTGGACACCTCCACTGAATTCGGTGATTTCCTGATAGAGATCCGCCATCGGCTAGGTACGGGGAATGTAACGCGTATAGGTGGGCCGACCACCCATGGAACGGGTCGATCGGTAGGTCTGTTGCAGGGTGTTGATGAGCTGCGTCTGCTGCTTGTTCCACCAGCCCAATTCTTCTTGGGTGGCTCGAGTGTAGCCGTGCATGGCAATCAGCGCGCCGTAGACCAAGATGTCGTCGAATCCCATGGGCAGATCGGGGATATCGTTATCCAAAGTTAGCGTGCGGGGCTGCCGGAAGAAGCGATAGTAAATCGAGGCCGATGCCGTGGGGGTGGCCAAGAGCTCAAAGGCGCGGTACTGGCGCCCAAATTCTGACGCCCCCAAGGTCAGGAGCGTCTGGCTGTTACACGTCACCGTGATGGTGCGGGTCCACTCTGCCCCGATTTTGGTGATGTCTTCAATGACATCAAAAGACTGGGATCCGGTGATGGTGGACCATGCGCTGACGGACGACAGCGTCTCCGTCACCACGGCTCCGTTGTACGTGCCGGTGATGCGGAGGCTGTTGGCTGCGTCTTCGGTGCCGCCTGTCGTGGTGACGGTCACGGTGCCTGCGGCACTGGGCTGTGTGAGCACCTTGCCCAGGTTGGTGAGCTGGAAGCGCTCCGGTTCGCTCGCGGTGCCGTCCTGCCAATCTTCCCCGGATTCCATGAGGGCCTTGGGGCTGATTTCCTCGAGGTAGGTGTCGGTGGTGGGGTTGTAGAAGAACAGGGGGTGGTTGAACCGGGGGTGCAACGCGTAGGCCTTGGTGTTCGCCACCACGCTCAACGTCTCGGTGCGTGGCCACAACATAAAGTCGTAGCGGTCGTCGTTCAGGAGATTCTGATGGGCCCGATTCAGGGCATCCGACACCAGGGTCCGCAGGAGACCCGTGTTGTTCTCGTCGGCCATCCACTGGAGGACGACGTCCTGAAGATCCTTGAAGGTCCGCATCTAGTTACTCTTTGAAGTAGGCGACGTTCACCACCGCATCCGAACCCGCCAGACGAATCATCTTCAGGTTCGCAATCTTCTGCTTGTCGGTAATGGTGACGCTCTGATTGGCTGCCACCAGACGCAAACCATTGGTCGACGACGGAGTGGAGCCGTCGACGGTGTAGCACACGCCGTTGGCGTCCGCGCACTCGATCACCACAGCCGCTGCGGGGCGTGTAGTTTTCCAGTAGTTGGTATTGCCTTCCGCCTGAGCGGTATTGGCCACCAGCGCACTCGTGAGCTGTTTCACAGAGTTGGACACCGTCAACTGTTCCGTTGCATACGGAATCTTTCGAACCAGCAAGGCAGAATCAATAGCCATCGTTAGAAACCTTTGAGATCAGTACCGGGAAGGATCTTGGAGCCCCCGTATCCAAATTCCGGGATGCCCGCGATCCGGTTGAAGTCGTCGTGACCAGCAGCCACCGCTTCGTCCAGCACCTTTTGGCGCTGTGCGGCGGTGAACTTGTCGTTGTGCGCGTCGATCTTGGCGCGCATTTCCTTTGAAGCCCCGCGCATGGGATCGATCATCTTCAAGTAGTCAATGAGGGTAGAGTCGAGGGGGAAGTATCCGGCACTGACCCGGTGTTCGACGCCCCGGCCTTTGCAGTTCGGGCAGCTGAGCTCTCGGATCTGGCGCAGCGGCACCTTGAGTGTGGTGGCGCACTTCGGGCACGGCATCCGATCACCGTTCCGAATGCTCATCACGTAGAAGTAGCCGTCGCGCAACCGGATCAGTTCGTCGTCGTTCCCTGTGGGGGGAAAGTTGACCAACCCTCGAGCCACACGCTGTTCAATATGAAACTCGTGGGCCGTGTTGGACCAGCGAATACGCAGACGTCCGTCAAACGTAGCCGTGAGCTGATCGACAAATTCTTGTGGGGCTGAATACACCTGTACTCCTCACTAGGTGTGGTGGGTAGGAAAGACCCCACCCCCAGATGTTGTGTCTGGAGGTGAGGTTGGGAGTAGTGCGCCGGGGTCGGCGCCGAGGATTACGCTTCCTGCGCGAGCGTGCCGTTGATGTGCTTGGCCTGCCAACCCGTGGAGCCGTTGCTCACGAGGCGGAAACCATTGCCAATCGCGTCACTGGCCGTCGCAAAGTAGACATCCTTGTCGTCCACGCCCGTCGCGGTCGCGCCATCGACGAGGTCGTTGGCGTTCGGGCTCACACCATGACCCGTGCCACTCGTGGCAGCGGTGCGGATGATGAAGTCGAAGAAGATGCCCTTGTTGCGCGGCTTGACCGCCGGAAGGGTAAAGTTGAACGCGGTGGCCGAGTTCCACACGAACGTGGTGCCCGACTCCGATTCCTTGATCGTGTACGCGGCGGTCTTCACCGACACGTTGCCGGTCTCTTTTTCCGGCTGCTTGAGGTGACGAGCTGATGCCATGCGAGTGACTCCTATGAAGGTGGAAGCAGAAGTGAGGGGGGACCGGAGTCCCCCCGTTCACCAATTACGACCAGACTTCCTGGATGCCCTTGATGACACCGTTCTGGTTGCGGACCTTGCAGCCCAGCTCCTGGTACACGAACGCGGTGGCACCGTAGTCGTCCGTGTTCGAGCCACGGTAGAAGACGGATCCATCTTTGTCCATGAAGTCCAAGGGCGCCATCTGCATCAGCTCGAGCGAGCTCGGGTTGATGAGGAACAGCGCGTTGCGGCGGCACTGCACGTCGGCGACGATCGGCTTGCCGTTGTAGGTCACGGCTTCCCACCCACCGTCGAGCTTCATGACGTTGTAGAACACGCGCTCGTCCTGGCACATCTTGACGTAGGTGTCGCGCACCGCCGGGTGGCAGTGGAACATCTTGAGGTCGTTCTCGTCCGCCGCGCTCTCCGAGACGATGCGGCTGATGAGCTGCTGGATCTGCGTGAAGCTCAGCGCTTCCTGGCTCGAATCCGAGCCCAGGACGATGGACTTCCAATCCGGGTAGGTCGCCACCGCGAGGCCGTGGAGACCACCGCTCAGCAGTGTCGGGTTGGCGTCGTTGATGACCGCTTGGATGCCCGTCATTTCGTAGCCCAGGGTGTCTTCGAGGACCGCGTAGTCGCCGTCCGCCGAGCCCGACACGGTGCCGGTCCAGGTGACTGCGGTGGATGCCGTCGACACGGCACCACGGGTCAGGACGATCGAGTCGCCCACCTTGGTGCTGTTGTCCGACGCGTCGATCACGTCCACGGTCACTGAGCCGACGCCCAGCTGCGTGGTGCCGTTGCCGAGGTTGTCGTCGACGTTGGTACCCGACGTGTCATCGGCGCCCGTCCAGTAGGCCAGCGCGCCCGTGCCGTCACCATTGAGCTGGCGGTTCAGGCCACGCTTGGTGTCGGTCATGACGTACTTCATTTCGCTTTCGAGCGCCTTCAGGAACGCACCCTTGTTCGAGCGCGTGGCCGCGATGGCCTTGCCCGACACGTTGATGCGGCTGTAGAGCTGCTTGATCGGGACGATCGCCCGCACAAAGCCCTGCTGACCAGCCGTCGGGAGCGTACCGCCTTCCGCACGGCCAATCGCCGCTGCGTTGTTACGAGTACGGTGCACGGCGATGACGAAGTTGCCGCCTTCGACCGGGGTGATCGCCTTCTCGATGCTCGCCAGAAGGGGGGTCGCGTTGTTCAGGAGTTCCTGGAGCGCGGGCAGGTAGACTTCCTTGAGAATGGGAGTCGCTGCGGTGTAGTCAAATGCCATCGGTGTAGATTCCTAGCAAAGGATCGGGGAGGCCGATCCGGGTGGGGGTTAGCCCAGCATGTTTTCAGCGCGTGCGCGGAGCGCATCCCAGTCAAACCCGCCATTCTTCTTGAATGCGGATCCGGGCTTGAACTGACCCGCCGGAGGCGGGGCTGAACCTGTGGGCGGTTCGAGTTTGGCTTGGGCCTTTGCGACCTCTTGCCGTTTGGCCGTTTCCACCATTTCGGCGCGGATTGTGTCGATGTAGCCCTTGGCGACCACTTCCGTCATCTGGATCGCTTCTGGGATGGACTTGGGATCCATCGCCGCGACCTGATAGCGGAGGGACTCTTCGGCGTAGGGCAACACCTTCTTCAGGACCGCATATTCCGGCTTCGACAACACGCTGTTGAGACCCTCAGTAAACGCCTGAGCATCCCGCTGACGTGCGGCTTCCACCTGAACCTGCTGTCCGGCTTCGCCCAGGGCCTTGACGAACTGTTCTTCGCGAGCCTTGGATTCCGCCTGAAGCTTGGCAATCTCTGCCTGCAGGGTGGCTTGCACATCACCCATCGTGGCAATTTCCCCGGCATCCCACGCCTTTGGCGCGGGCGCCCCGACAGGGGCGGCTGGGGTCTGGGACGGGATCACATGGCGCATCTGCTCAGCGAACTGAGCCTTTGCGAGTTCGATCGCCTGTGCCTGCTGCTGGAGGGTCGCGTACTGTGTCGCGAGCTCCATTTCAGCCTGCTTGCGCTGCTCCGCCAAGCTCTGCATGCGCTTGGTGAACACCGCTTCCCGGGAAATACCATCTCGAAATTCCTTGATCGAGATCGGCTCTTCCTTGCCATCAATTTTGACTCGGACCAGTGCATCATCTGGGAGATCCAGAATCTTCACTTCCGCTGGGGTCAGGGGCGCTGCGGGTGCCGCCGGGGCCGCCGCTACAGGAGCGGGGGTCGGGGTCGCAGGGGCTGAAATCCCAGGGACATCAATGCCGGGAATGGGCGTTTCGACAGTCGGCGTAGGTGCGACGACGGTATCGTTCCCGGCAGGGTGCTCCATGGCTTTTGCCATCAAGGCATTGAAGTCCATAGACGCGGGCTGCATCGAGTCAGGGGCAGTAACGACGTTAGACATGGTAGGTAGCACGGGCTAGCTCCGAACGGAGATTCCACAGGACGTAGAACCTACTGGGGTTGGCTAGGAATCCTGACACTCTGGCTGTGCAACCGTGGAATGTCGAGCCCACCTCAAACGAGAAAAGGGTGGAAGCGAGGAGGGGGACCCGCTTCCACAAACCCCTGCCAAGAAGGCAGGAGGGAGATGTGTAAAGAGTATATCCTATCTGAATGCTAATGTCAAGACATTAGCGTTCTGGGATCCACCGGCGGGGCCATCGGTGGCAACTGCTCCAAGAGCGGACCCCCGGCCATCAGTTCCGCCATCACGTTGGGATCCGGGCCCGGCGCCACTGGCGCCTGGGGACCCGGGGGCGGTGCTTGGGGTGGGGCAGGCGGGAGAGCTGGGGGCTTCTGGAGGGCCAGCAGTTCTTCGAGCTTGGCCCGCAGACCGAACTCTCCAGCCATCTTGAGCGCGTCATCCGGGGAGATGTAGCTCAGATGAATGATGGCGTGCCACGCGTACGCGACCTTCTGTTCGTCGGGCCAGCCCTCAGCTTCCGGAGACTTGAACAGATCAACGTGGGCTTCCCAATGGACACGATGTTCCTCCCAAGCCTGAGGCTTGGGCAAGGGTTCGCCTCGGGTCATCTTGATGTTTTCGAGCTGGGCCTGTTCCTGGTCGCGCTGTTCCCGATCGATTTCGAAGTCCGCGTAGCCCATCCGGATTTGATCCATGACCCGCTTACGCACTTGGGGATCCTTGGGATCGCCGTAGAGACCGTCGTTATACATGCCTCGGACCATGTCAACACGCGCCGACCGCAACATGGGCATCATCGACTCCGCTTCAATACGGATATCCGCCTGTTCGTCGATTTGGCTCGAGCTGAATTCGTAGACTTCGGGGATATTATTTTTACCCGCGATCGAGATCAGCCTCGGGATGTCGTAGCTGATCTTCATCAAATGACGGATCTTGATATAGGCCTCTTCGAGCGCCATGGCGTTGCGGGCCACAGCGGGTCCGTGAACCTGGTCGGCCGCTTCCTGCATCAGGTTGGTCTGGAAGCCCGAGTTGGCGCCCCCCGCCCCACCGACGGTCGCCGGATAAATCAGCGTAATGTCATCCATCTCACGGCGAATCGTGTTGAGGACGTTCCACGCATCTCCGATCACACTGGCGGGCTGCAGGAACGACGGCATCGGAATGCCCGGGATCCAGTTGACGTCCAGACGCTCACCCGCCTCAGACGTGTAGCGATCCTCCGCCACATTGAGTTGCTTGGGCACCACGAGCTTGGGGAAGAAGTGCATCGCCAAGTTCTCGCTCATCTTCGACCGATACTCGTTGTACTCCGAGGCCAAGCCCACGAGGCGCTCGACAAAGGCGTCCGGCCAGAATTGCCCCGGCGCAATGTCGTCCGTGAATTCGATACAGGGGTAGGCGTTCCGATGCAGGTGCTGGAAGCCCCCTGGGAGAGAATCTTGGTGCTTGAGGAGACGACGGCCTGCCACCACGACATAGCGCCCACTGGGGTATTTGCCGCAGGGCCTGGTGAAGGTTTCGATCAGGAGGGCATAGCCTTCGTCCGGGGTGCCTTCGGCCACGCTCTGGGCCGACCGGGAGCTCATGCCCTGCTGGCGCGTGCCAAGGTCCGCAATCTGGCGCTGATAGAAGAAGAGATCGTTGTTCTGGGTCTCGGCGGGAATCGATCCGGGCGCCAGTTTGTAGCGCAGTTCGATGTCCTTCGTGGGCTGCAACCGGACGCGGTGAATCTCGGGCTGATCACACAGCAGCTCGATGCCGGGGTCGGCCGGAAGGAATTCGAAGGCGGACCCGAAGCTGGCGTCGACTTCGCCCAGGATGGGCTGCCGCTGGCCGTCCAGATTCACGGGGCTGTGCGAGAGCATGTCCTCGTCGTACTGGAACCACCAGAAGGCCTTGCCCGTCAGGGGCACCCACTGCATCGCCTGCATGAACTTGGCTCGGAGTCCCCCCTTGCGCGTGAAGTATTCGAGAACCTTCTGAGAGGCCCGGGCGTTGAAGATGTCTTCGCGGTCCGAGGTGGCCGGGACGACGGTCGGGTTCGGCGGGAGCTTCGTATACTTGGCCACGCGAGCCACGTACTTGGGCTTGATGTGGTTGACCCGGTGACGCTTGCGGTGCGCCGGTTCCTTCTTCATCTCGAGGCGATTCAGCTCGGCGTTCCATCGTACGTCGGGAAAGCCGCGCAGGGCTGAGGCATTCAAGTACCACTGCACCTCGTAGGGGCGGCGCATCAGACGACGCTGATCGTATTTGTTGTAGATCTCGGAAACGAGCTGGGCGGCATCCACTTGGGTGGGCTGTGTCGCCAAGGTGGTGGGATCGGCGGGAGGCTGACCACTATTGGGGGTGGGCACACCTGCGGCCGCATCCATCGCGGTGACTACCTGATTCGTATCCATTAGTTACGGTCCTTTGGCAACAGATCGCCGGAGAAGTCGACCGGTTCCCACTCATCACTGGCGGCCATTTCTTCACGCAGGATGGCGCGTTCGTCTGCACTCGAGCCTTTCAGGGGCTGGGCCTGGGGTGTAAACATACCAATCCACTTGGCCAAGACGTCGGCGTTGGCTTTCTGGGTCTCCATGGCGACTGCGAGAATGTCGTTTTGCCCCTTCATCTGGTCACGGACGAGGGTAATGAGCTCCATCACGAGCTCGGTCTGATCGGGTTTCGGTGTGTTCTTGGGCTTCTTCACGGGCTTTGCGGTTAGATCCATGCGTCCTGCGCCTCCAGCGATCGGCGTCGAATGGCAGCGACCCCGAGCTCGAACATGGTGGGTTCGTGTTTGATCGGTTTGATGTTGGGCGTCATCTGCAAGGCGACACTGGTGCCGAGCGCAATGACGCTGGCAATGTCGTCATGACGACCCTGGGGCGCAGCAATGCGCACATGCCCCATGGGATTCAATTTCTTCTGGAGCATACAGAGCTGGCTCACCTGTTCGGCATGATCGAGCAACTTGATCTTGTCTGTTCGAAGCAAGTGAAGAAGGGAGCCATACATCTTGGCTTTGCTCGATCCGGTGAAGTCCTTGCCGATGATGCTGAACTGGTGCTGCTGGGCCAGCTGCTGCAGCGATTCGAGCTGGTATTGGTCGCTATAGACGACGCCAATGTTCCACTGGTGCACGATCTGGCCGATCTCGGCCATGATCGCACTGGGGTCATTCTTGATCCCCAGCTTGAGGTTCGGGGTCCACGTCCGGAGCAGATCCTGGACCACGACGCCCTCGTCCGTCATGTGGAAGATGGAGAAGGCAAAGGAGTCGTGCCGGAACGCGGGGTCCATGGCTGCCACATAATTGGGCAACAGGGTGCCATTCTCGTTCTCGGCCCGGGTCCGCTCCTGCTTGTCCTTCTCTGTTGCCTTGAGCACCAATTCAGAGGGCAGGAAGCCACTAATCGCGGTGACAAAGCGCGCCAGGGACTCACGGACGAAGGCTTCCGGGTCCTCCGCCTGAAGCTTGGCCAGACGCTTGCGGGTGATCTTGGGGTTGCCCATCGCGGCTGTGCTGGCCTGGAGCACCAGACAGTCGGCGTACTCCGCCTGTTCGTCAAGGGGCGCTTTGGCGCCGTTGGTGCCAGCACGGTGGTAGTCCCACAGCAGCCCCTCTTGGGTGTAGGGTGTCGAGATCAGGAATTGCTTGGCTCGGCGGAACTGACTCTGGGCGTAGGAGACGGCGCGCTGGACTTCGTAGTCCGGGTTGGCCGCATCAGCGGTCCGATACCAGAAGCCCACCTCGTCGCCGACCACCACTGGCATCGCGAAGCCACGGCCGGTTTTGATGGCGGGGGGCTCGGGCAGAATGGTGATGCCGTTGCGAAATTCGATCTTATCTCTCGACGCAGACACCACTTGCTTGCTCAAGAGCGGCACTTCTTGGGCCATGAGCGCAATGAAGATCATGTTGGCCTTGGCGGTGGCCAGATCCTGCGCAATGTAGGGAATGACCACATCCTGGCCCGGCATCACATCCGCTAAGTGACCCCCGAACAGGGCCTCGTAGAGGACCGCGAAGGCTGTGATCTGGCTTGATTTGCCGCTTCGACGCCCCAGAATGCCCACGAGCATGTCGTACTCCTGGGGGACGTAGGGCACCATGCGAACGGCCGTCACGTAGCCCAGGTGATCGTAGTCGCAGGAGTCCTGAAGAACAGACCATGCCGCCAGCTCCCCGTTGTGGGGGTCCAGCGGCAACCCGTAGAAGGCCTTCAGGCAGACCTGCTGGGGCATCGACAGGCGGTCCCAGAGCGGTTTCATCAACATGGGATCGGAAATAACATCCGCGAATGGGATGTATCCAATATCGACGCTCGTTTGGGCGGCTTGGGCCTTGGTCTGGGTGGGCTTCTTCGGGGGCATTACTGATCAGGGTCTCGCTGGGCCAAGGAACCCACCGTCCCCAGTCCGAGGATGGAGGCCAGCAGGTCATTGAGGTGCATCTTGTTAGGGTCAAACTGGGCGAAGATGGAGCGCAACCGCTCAGGTTCCTTAACAACACGGTCCAAGGCACGGCCCAACTTTGGATCGTCGTATAGACCGGCAGGCATGGCAATATCAGAGTGCAGTTCCGATTTTGGTACCCAACCACCGTGACGGGGAAGTTCTACAGCTTTTCCCCGCGCCACCATGGGATAGATCACACTACCAATCTCGCTCTCTGTATCACCAGCCCGTGCCATACGGCTCGCAAAGAAATCAGCTCTATGGGGATTCGTCGTGGTATAGACCCCTTCCCCCCGTAAGCCTGCGGTTGAGGGTTTGAATGCTCGGATGTCTGCATCAGTGCCATGGAACAGGACCCGGCTCACATCGTAACCCTGGTCAATCATCTCTTGGAGCTTGGGATGGTTCCGGAGGAGCTTGGCCACCTTCATGGCGGGCGCCTCCGCGGCCATGGCGGGCATCGCGGCCTGCATCATGGCGTCCTCAGCTTCGGGAGCGACAGTGTCCGCCACTGGGCCCCCCAGCAGACTAGCCAGGAAGCCCCTGATGGCGGCTTCGGTGGGCGTCCGATCTAGCGTGGGGGCGTCCAGCCGATCGGCGGTACCGATGATGGCAGCACGGAGCGGATTTGTGGGGCGCTTTATGACAGGCATCTTGGGGATCGGGGTGTGGGGAATCGGGCTTCTTCCGGCCTGGGACGCGTCAGCTTCCCAGGATAATTTCGCGCTTCAAGACACCCTCGCGGATCTTGTCGCTGCAATCACGATGGGCCTGGGCCTGGCTGGTGTTGGTGGCCTCGACGACTTGGCCGTTCGGGCCCTCCCAGATGGCCACAAAATTGCCGTCCGGAGCTTCTTTGACCGCAATGGTGACCCGGAAGGCCCCATCCATGAACGCGTCGATGTGTCTATCAAAGATATAACTACCCTACTTTCAGTAACTTAGCGCCTTTACCGATATTGTACTCGCGACGATTAGGCTTCAAGTTCGCCGTCATTGGCCGGAACCAAGGAGGGCTTGAGCTCGCGTAAAGCCTGCCGGGCCGTCTTCCGGCGCTCCCTGCGGCTCATCTTGTTCGGATCCAGGGCCTGAAAGAGCAGATTCCGGACCTGGGCCCGCAGGACCTGTCTCGAGACTGGGGATTTCTGCCACGGTTCCAGCGGGGAGTTCTGCGGGGACGATGATGCCTTCATGGGTTGCCTCGTCAAGGGCCGCCTGGGCCCGTTTCTGGTTGATGTAGCGGCTGAGTTCGTCGTCTTCAGCGAGCTGGTTCTGGGTCCGCGAAGCGGAGGGTCGCAGGACCTGGGTGCCCTGGAGCACGGCGAGCCCGATCTTGGCATTGCCGTCCTGGAGGGCGCCCATCACGGCACTGTGTGCCAGGGGGAGGAGCTCGTTGTAGAGCCGATCCTCGAATTTGACCACGATTTCGGCCTTCTTGGCCAAACTCATGGCCTTGTAGACCGTGGCGGGGCTGACTCCGAACTGCTGGGCAATTTCCTCGGTGGTCTTGCCATCCAGGATCTTGGCCTCAAGCATCTTGAGGGCGCGAGCTTTCTGTTGTGCGGGGTCTTTGAGGGCCAAGGATGGGACTTTCTCGCCTGAGTTGCTCCGGTGGGGGAGTTCAGGGGGGAAGGGGATTTCGCAGCGGTGCATCCGGGGCCGGGTCGGCTGTCTGGAGGCGGGGATTTGGGGGCAGCTTCAGCCCCGGGCCACTGCGAAACCCTGACGTACGTGAAGATTCTACTACATGTTGGGACCAAAGTCAACCCCTTATGCGCCATATGGTGGTTCTCGCCTCCGTGGCCTCGGGCGGCCGTTCCCCAGGCCGCCTATAGGTGCAAATACCCCTCGCTGATGGCTTTTCGCTTCAAATATTGGCGTCGTTGCTGGGCTTTGACCTTCTCGGGGTTGTCTTTTCGCCAGTCACGGACCCGCTTGTAGGCCTTACGGGCCTGTTCCTTTTGCGCGTCGGTGAGATGTTTGGCCTGTTCCCGGGCCAGGCGATGGTGGTTTTTCAACTGACCAGTTCGGCGTAGGTAACTTCGGCGGTTCGCAGCACTGCGGGCTTGTTCCGACTGGCGTTGGTTAGACATCCACTGCTGGCTCAAAAGCTTTTGGATTATGGGGGAGATGCCTTGGGCGGCCCACTGGGCCTGCTTTTCTAGGAGTTTCTTAGCCAGCCAGCGTTCTTTAACGCCCGGCCACCCTTTTTTATCAGTCATAGCTCTAGTCTAGCACAAACTCATGTACTGAATCAAGCAATTTAGGCCAGAAAAGGGTATGCCACACTGTGTCAGGAAAATGTCACATCTAGAAATGGGGCTTAAATTGTTGATTCTAGGGGAGTTAGCTACGTTTTGGGCGTGTCAGGGCGGTCTGACATATGTCAAATCAAAAATCGCCCTAACGTATTGATTCTACTGGGCTTGGCCCTATATCAGCAAGTATGCCAAAGGACCCCTATAAGGGTAAGGGGCGCTGACATACCCCCTTCTGACATGTGGCTGGCGCCACACGAGGACTCGGGATTGGCTGCTGCGGGGCGTTCTGGGCCCCGCCTGGGCCCCGCTGAGGCCTTCTGTATTTGCTCGGGGTGTTCTTTCCCCGAGCAAATAGATCGGGGCGCCTGAGGGCTCTGGGCGAGTCTGCGAGCCTCTTGTG
>JAAOEI010000015.1_pt1 | contig 55822 bp, 68 predicted proteins | sample 7059261 | NCBI WGS metagenome assembly JAAOEI01 (sample SAMN14008812, study PRJNA610033) | viral metagenome | isolation source: viral particles filtered from seawater | place: China: Hangzhou Bay, Yangshan Deep Water Harbour | collected 2017-10-31 | reverse complement strand
GTAGCAACAATTGTAACTGCATAAGTTTCAAATAAATCTGCAGCCATTCCAGCACAATCTCCTACGTTGTCACCAACGTTATCTGCGATAACTGCAGGGTTTCTTGGATCATCCTCAGGAATTCCAGCTTCAACTTTACCAACTAAGTCAGCACCAACATCAGCACCTTTAGTAAAAATTCCTCCACCTAATCTTGCAAAAATTGAAATTAAAGAAGCACCAAATCCTAGCGCAACTAAAGCATTAGAAATTTCTCTTTCTTCAATTTTTAATTCTAAAAGTACCCAATAATAAACTGCAATGGCAAGTAATGCTAAACCAGCAACTAACATTCCTGTTAGGGCACCTGATTTAAAAGAAATTTTTAACCCTTCTGCTAAACTTTTTCTCGATGCTTCAGCAGTTCTAACATTCGCTTGCACAGAAATTAACATTCCAGCATAACCCGCAATACCTGATAAAAAAGCACCAATGAAATAACCAAGTCCAACCCAAATATTAAATAAAAAAATTACAGCAATAAGAACAACTACTCCAACTATTGAAATGGTTTTATATTGACGATTTAAATATGCTCTTGCTCCTATTTGAATTGCTCCTGCAATTTCTTTCATTCTAGCATTGCCAGAACTTGCTGATAAAATTTGAACGCCGGTAATATAAGCAAAAATAATTGATAAAATTCCGCAAAGAATTACTAAATTTAAAACTAAACTTGGATTAAGCATAATATGGATATTTTGGTTGTTTGGTTAACAAGGACTACGTAAATGCCAAATTACCTTTATAAAATCAACCTTTTTAATCAAATGACATTTAAAACAAATGAAAAACTGCAAAAAACTAGATACTTTTTGCAATTTTATCTAGCACAGCGTTAATAATATTTTTCTGCTTATCGTTTAGAAACATTTTGGTAACTTTTAGATATTCATCGATGACTACCTTAAAAGGCGTTTTTTTATAAAAAAAAATCTCATAAATTGCAGACTTTAATATAATAGAAAATATTATTTCAAAATTTTTAAGATCAAATTTTTTATCTAAAAAGCTTATTAACTTTTCTTCTAATAAAGAATTGTTTTCAATAACTCCGTTACAAATCTTTTTAATAAATCTTTTATAAGGATTTTTAAAATCAAATAATAATTTTTCTTGATTTAAATAATAACTATATAAAAGCTGAACTATTATTAATCTTGAATTATTTTTAACAATTGTCATTAAAGTTTATAAATAGAATTATAAACACTTAATGCAGCGCGTACGGCTTCTCCACCTTTATTCTTTAATTTAGGATCACATCTGACTTCAGCTTGTTTTGCATTATTACAATTCAGCACGCCATTAGAAACTGGAACATTATGTTTTATTGAAATTTCTAATAATTTATCAGATACGGACTGACTAATGATATCAAAATGTGGTGTTTCTCCTTTAATAATACAGCCCAGTGCTATGCAAAAAGCATATTTATTTTTCTTTAATAAAATATTTAGCAATTGAGGAATCTCATATGCTCCTGAAACAGAAAAATGATTAACTGAAAATAATTTTTTATTTATTTCATTGAAAGCGCCTGATAGAAGTTTTTTTTCTAAATTTTTATAAAAAGAAGAACTAACTATTAATATTTTTTTTTTCATTTAATAAACTCTTGTTTTGCAATTTTTATACCAAAACCATCAAGACCTATAATATTTTTCTTAGATTTAGATATTAAAATCATTTTTCTTACATTCAAACTTCGCAAAATCTGAGCACCAATACCATAATTTCGCAAACTGCTTTCTTTTTTATTATCTAGATTAGTTTTGACCAATTCATCTCTGATTATAATTAAAATACAGTTCTTAAATTTTTTGTAATAATTAAGTGTTTTATTAATAGATAGATTTTCTTTATTTTTTGATAAAAAGCTTGTTACAATATTTGATGATATAACTCTAACTCTTGGAATAATCTTTTTATCCTGAGTTTTGATCAAAGCGATATGCTCTTTTCCATCTAATTTATTCTCATAAATTTTAACTTGATACACATCATCCTTACCAATCTTTACTTGCTCAATTCTCTTAAGCTTTATCAAACTTTCTTTTTTTAATCGGTAAGAAATTAAATCTTCAATTCGTGCAATGTTTAAATTAAATTTTTTAGCATAATTTATAAGGTGTCTTCCCTTTGCCATTGAACCATCTGTATTCATTATTTCACAGATGACACCGCTTGGACCACATCCAGCAAGCTTAGCTATATCAACCGATGCCTCTGTGTGACCAGCTCTTTCCAGAACGCCCCCATCCTTTGCAATTAATGGAAAAATATGACCAGGCGTTGATATATCTTTTGCTGTAACATTTTTTTTTATTGCTGTTTTAATAGTATGAGCTCTGTCTTTTGCAGAAATTCCAGTTGTAACTCCCTTTCTTGCTTCAATTGAAATAGTGAATGCAGTTTGTAATCGCGAAGAGTTCCTGCTCGGCATTAAAGATAGATTTAAAGCTTTAGCTTTATTTTTATCAATAGCTAAACAAATTAAACCCCTACCATGAGTTGCCATAAAGTTAATTTTTTTATGATCAATCTTTGAAGCGGGAATGACAAGATCTCCCTCGTTTTCTCTATTTTTATCATCGACTAAAATAAAAATTTTTCCTCTCTTTGCATCTTGAATAATTTTTTTTACTGAAGAAAACATGATTATTTTTTTAATAAAGTTTTAGCTATCAAATCAATCTCAACGTTAACGTAATTATTTTTCTGCAATTTTAATAGATTTGTATTTTGCAGTGTATGAGGAATAATCACAACTTTAAATTTATTATTAAAAATTTTTGCAATAGTTAAAGATATTCCATTGATTGCTATGGACCCTTTCTCAATTAAAAACTTTTTAAACTTTTTAGGTATATTAAAAAATATAATCCAACTTTTTTTATTACTAGAATCGACACTTAAAACTTTAATTGTGGTGTCTACATGTCCTTGCACAAAATGACCTGCAAACTCATCACCATATTTCATGGATTTTTCTAAATTTATAATGTCTCCAGAGCTTAAATACTTAAATGCCGAGGTTAAAACTGTGTGTTTTGATAAATAAAAGAATAATTCATTTTTACTCTTATATTTTTTAATTTTTGTTAGGGTTAAGCAAACTCCAGAGCATGAAATGGAGGTGCCAATATCTTTTTTGGTAAATTGTAATTTTGAAATAACAGTTAGGTAATAACCATTAGTTTTTTTTTTAAATTGTTTAACAATTCCAATATTTTTTATTATTCCAGTGAACATCTAATTAATTATTTCTTAAATACAGTTAAGGTGTTATTTTTCAAATAAACCTGTTGTAATTTTTTTTGGTATTTAAAGTTTTTTTGCAAAGTCATATAAATCCTCTTAAATGAATGGGACATCTTTTTATTTATAAATTCATTGTTTTTAAAAAAATAAAAAAAATCTATCAAATTATGATCAATAAATTTTTCAATAGTACTATAACCCCCTTCTATTAATACATTCTTGTAACCCAACAGACCGATAGTAACTAGGATTTGTTTGCAATCTACCTCGTTTTTTTTAACAAAAGGTAAATAGATTAAGAAAATATTTTTCTTCTTGAGATATTCGATTTTATTTTTATTTTTAGATGAATAAAAAATATAAGTTTTTATTTTTTTTGCAGATAAAATTAATTTTGAATTTTTTTTAATTCTAAGATTTGGATCAATTATAAAACGAGCGGGACACAATCGTTCCAAACCATTTATACGACAATTTAGTAATGGATTGTCTTTATTGTGCGTATTAACTCCTATTAAAATTGCATTAATTTCTGAACGTAAAATATGGGTTAATTTTTTAGAATAAATATTTGTAATTTGCGGTCTATCTTTAACAAAAGAGTAATAATTTTTTGTGGTTGCTATTTTTGCATAAACTTTTGGTATAAAATTTTTATTAAAATCATTATAAAATTTATAAAAATTATCTTTATAAGTATTATTAATTTTACTAATCCTTACTCTATTATTTTGTAAAAATTCAAGTCCTTTGCCCTGAACTCTAGGATCATCATCGGTTTCTGAATAATAAAGATTTTTAATTTTTTTATTAATTATAGACTTTGTGCACGGTGGATTTTTTCCTTGATGGTGGCAAGGTTCTAAGGAAACAAAACAATTTAAATTATTTGTTTTTTTTAAATTAGTTAAAGCGGAATATTCAGCATGTGGACCTCCGCCAATACCTGTTACTCCATAGGATAATATTCTATTTTTTTTGCAAACTAGACAACCTACAGAAGGATTAATTCCGGTCATGTTACGATGAAGGTTGGCTAAATTAAAAGCCAGCTTCATAAAATAAGAATTAATAAATTTAGTATTATTTTTTTGAAGGAACATTAAGTTGGTCTACAAATTGCTCAAAATCTTTTGCCTCTTTAAAATTGGTATATACTGAAGCAAAACGAACATAGGCAACTGGATCAAGATCTTTTAAACCTTCCATTACATATTTTCCAATTGTACTAGATAATATTTCGGCCTGGCCTAAGTCTTCTAAATTTCTGTAAATTTTCGAAATAAATTTTTCTATTGTATCGCTATCTACAGGTCTTTTTCTAAGTGCAATATTAATTGATTTAGCTAATTTTTCTCTATCAAAAGTAGATTTTCTTCCATTTTTTTTAACAACAATTAACTCTCTAAGCTGAACTCTTTCAAAAGTGGTAAATCTTTGCTTGCAACTACATTCTCTTCTGCGTCTGATAACAGTTCCATCTTCAGTGGGCCTTGAATCAATTACTGAAGTTTCTTTTTCTTTACAAAATGGACAAATCACAAAAATTAAAAATTATAAATTGGGAAAGCTCCGCACAAATTTTTTACTTTTTCTTGAACTTCTTTTTCAACTTTATCACTATTTTTATTAATTAACCCTTTTAAAACTTGATCAATTAAAATTCCAACTGTTTTAAATTCGTTTAAAGAAAATCCCCTAGTCGTGCACGCTGGTGTTCCAAGTCTAATTCCAGATGTAATCCAAGGTTTTTGATCATCGTAAGGAATACCGTTTTTATTACACGTTATATTTGCCCTTCCTAATGAGTCTGAAGCATCTTTTCCTGTTAGTTTAAAAGGTCTTAAATCTATAAGAATTAAATGAGTATCAGTTCCTCCTGAAAAAATCGTATAGCCTAAATTCTTTAATGTTTCTGAAAGTACCTTTGCATTGGCTACTACTGATTTTGTGTAAGATTTAAAATCCTCTGACAAAGCCTCTTTAAAACAAACAGCTTTAGCAGCAATCACATGCATTAATGGTCCTCCTTGCAAGCCAGGAAAAACAGCTGAATTAAATTTTTTTGCTAACTCTTCATTATTAGTCAAAATTATTCCGCCTCTTGGTCCTCTTAACACTTTGTGAGTAGTGGATGTAACCACATCTGCATATTCAATGGGATTTGGATATACTCCTCCAGCAACTAAACCAGAGAAATGGGCCATATCAACTAACAAATAAGCACCAACTTGTTTTGCGATATCTTTAAAAATTTTAAAATCAATTATTCTTGAATAAGCACTACCACCTGCAATGATTAGTTTTGGTTTGTGTTTAATTGCTAAATCTTTAACTGAGTCATAATCAATTAATCCATTATCTTTTCTAACTCCATAAGCAATTGCATTAAACCACTTTCCAGACATTGCCGGAGCTGCTCCATGGGTGAGATGACCTCCCTGATCAATTCCCATTCCTAAAATTGTATCACCAGGTTTTAATAGAGCTAAAAATACTGCTCCATTTGCTTGTGCTCCTGAGTGGGGCTGAACATTTACAAAATTACACTTAAATAATTTCTTTGCTCTTTCAATTGCCAAGTCTTCTGCAATATCAACAAATTCGCAACCACCATAATATCTTTTGCCACTGTAACCTTCGGCATATTTATTCGTTAAAACTGATCCTTGAGTTTCTAATACTGCTCTTGAAACAATATTCTCTGATGCAATTAACTCAATATGATTTTGTTGACGTGAAAATTCTTTTTGAATTGATTCATAAATATCTGGATCTGAAGTCTTTAAACTATGATTAAAAAAATCTTCTATATTTTTCTTATCAACATTACTGGCTGTACTCATATTTATTTATCTAATTTTTTAACTCTAGTTAAATGCCTGCCTTTTTCAAATTTTGTACTAATGAAAGTATTTACAATTGTTTTAATGTTTTTAAAATCAATTAATCTAGCGCCAAGACACAATACATTTGCATTATTATGTTTTCTAGCTAAAGAGGCTGATTTTTTGTTGTAGCAAACAGCTGCTCTTATTTTTTTAATCCTATTTGCCGCAATAGAAACCCCAATGCCAGAGCCACAAATCAATATTCCAAATACAGTTTTATTTTTTACAGCTAATGCTAATTTTTTCCCATAATCTGGATAATCAACTCTTTCTTCTGAGAAAGTTCCAATATCTAATAATTTAATATTATCTTTCTTTAGAAAAACTTTAATTTTCTCCTTAACTAAGAAACCGGCATGATCAGAGCCAATAATAATTGATTTTGTTAGTGATTTAGACACAGCTGTTAATTACCAACTTCAAAATCCCTTGTATATTAAAAAAACTAATTAATAATTTTATATATTAGGCCGCTCTTGAAAGTTTTAATTCTCTCCAAATTTTATCAAGTGCATTTACAAGGAACTCTAACTTAGAATCATCGTGTAAAGGAGTTGGAGTAAATCTAAGTCTTTCTAAACCTCTTGGAACCGTCGGATAGTTAATAGGCTGCACATATATTGAGTATTCATTTAATAAAATATCTGAAATTTCTTTACATCTCACCGGATCTTTAACTAACAGTGGTACTATGTGGCTATTATTTTTTATAATTGGTAAGTTCTTAGCAAGCATTAATTTTTTTAATTTTTCTGCCCTCTCGTAAAGAGCTTCCCTTAAACTATAATTGTTTTTAACATATCGAATGCTAGCAACTGCTGCTGCTGCTAAACTAGGAGGTAAGGAAGTTGTAAAAATAAATCCTGGAGCAAACGATCTAATAACATCAATAATATTATATTTAGCTGTAATGTAGCCGCCCATCAAACCAAAGCCTTTAGCTAATGTTCCTTCTATAATGTCTATCTCCGAAGTTAGCCCAAGTTGTTCAGATAAACCCCCACCATTTTTTCCATAAAGTCCAACTCCATGAACCTCATCTAAATAAGTAAGTGCATTATATTTTTTTGAGACTTCAATAATTTTTTTAATCGGGGCGAAATCACCATCCATTGAATAAACAGATTCAAAGGCTACAATTTTTGGATGATCTTTATTAGAATTTTTTAAAAGATACTCAAGATGATCAACATCATTATGTTTCCAGATAAATTTGTCAGAATTACCTTTTCTGATACCCTCAATCATTGACGCATGATTATTTTCATCAGAAAAAATAATACAATTTGGTAAAAATTTAGCTAACGTACTTAAAGCGCATTCATTTGCAATGTAGCCAGAGGTAAAAATTAAAGCTCCATCTTTATTATGAAATTTTGCCAACTCATTTTCTAACTCAACATGGTAATTTGATGTACCTGAAATATTTCTTGTTCCACCAGCACCAGCGCCTACTAAATTTACAGCATTTACGAATGCATCGACAACAAGAGGATTTTGCCCCATTCCTAAATAATCATTGCTGCACCAAATAGTTACGTCAGATTTAATTCCGTATTGATTATTATAAACTGCTTTTGGAAACTCACCTTTTTTTCGAGTAATATTATTAAAAATTCTATAACGACCTTCTTGTCTTAGATCTTTTAATGCACTGTTAAAAATAAGATCGTAATCTATGCTCATAGCTAATATTACCCTATAGAAAATACTTTTTTCAAATATATACTTTTACTGTATTGTCGCATTAAATATAAAATTCTAATGAAATTCCCTAGCACTAGATTAAGAAGAAATAGAAAGTCAGAATGGTCTAGAAGACTAATAAATGACACTTATCTTGATAAATCTGATTTTATATTACCTGTTTTTGTTTGTGAGGGTAAGAACAAGAAACAAGAAATTAAATCTATGCCAGGAATTTTTAGATATTCCATAGATAGATTGGATGAAATTATTTCTAGAGCATCAAAAAATGAAATACCTGCTGTTGCTATTTTTCCATTAATTGAAAATTCAAAAAAAAATAATAAGGGAACCGAAGCTATTAATAAAAATAATGTAGTTTGTAATGCAATATCGCAGGTTAAAAAATTAAATAAGAATATTGGGGTTATGTGCGATGTAGCTCTTGATCCTTACACGTCCCATGGTCATGACGGTCTTATTATAAATAATGAAATTCATAATGATGAAACAAATAAAATCTTAATTAAACAAGCCTTAGTTCAAGCACAAGCTGGATGCGATATCATTGCCCCATCAGACATGATGGATGGAAGAATTGGCTTAATAAGAAATGCTTTGGAAAAAAATAAATTTTTTAATATTCAAATATTGTCCTATGCAGTTAAGTATGCCTCTAACTTCTACTCTCCTTTTAGAGATGCTGTTGGTACATCCTCAACTCTTAAATCTGACAAAAAAACTTACCAAATGGATTATAAAAATTCAGATGAAGCGCTACTTGAAGTTAAATTAGATCTGGATGAAGGAGCAGATTTTGTAATGGTTAAACCAGCTTTAGCTTATCTTGATATTATTTATAAAATTAAACAAAAATTTAACGTACCTGTTTTTGCTTACAACGTTTCAGGTGAATACAGCTTAATTAAAAATGGAATTAAATCATCATTAGCAAAAGAAGATATTATTCTTGAAGTAATTTATAGTTTTAAAAGAGCTGGCGCTAATGCAATTGTTTCTTACTTTGCTAACGAAGTAATAGAAAAATACCTATCCAAATAATTTTTTATATTTACTTGAAAAATAGATAAGGGGTTTTTTTTCTTTTTTTAATTTAAATTGCAAAACTTTTGCAACAAAAAATAAATGATCACCAATATTAATTTTTTTTACTGTTTTACAATTAAGTTCTGCCAGATTATTTTTTAATAAATTTTTCACAATAATTGAGTTTTTTTGTATTTCATTTCTAGAGGAAAAATAATTTGAAACATTAGTTTGTTTTTCAGATAAAATATAAATATTAAAAAATTTTAAATTATAAAATTTTTTATAACTTGAAGTTGTTTTGTCTAAGCTCCATGAAATATATGCGGGCTTTAAAGATATTGAGACAAAGGAATTAACCGTAATTCCTGTAATTAAACTATTTTTACTTTTTTTTGTTATAACTGTTATTCCAGTTGCATATTTTGACAAAACTTTCTTATATCTGGAAATATTCATCGTATTATAAATGACATCTAATGTTATTTTCAAAATTTCTATTCATAATCTGATTTTTATAATTCTTAATAATCTTTCCAGATTGAGCTCTCTTTGCAAAATTGTCCTCTATTGCAGATTTATCAAACAGAGTTTTATCCATTTGATCTTTTATAACCGACTTTGAATTAAATACTGTAGCATTAATAACCTTTAGCGATTTTCCTTTAACTAAAATAACACCTCTGCCCTTATCTAATTTTGGAAGTTCGTTAATGTTAAAAGCAAGCATCTTATTTTTCTTGTCAGCCTCACAAATGACTGCAACGGCATCATAATCTTTAATTACTCTAGAAACTCCAATAACCCTATCATCACCCTTTACATTCATCACTTTTTTTCCAGTTTTTTTATTAGTTTCAAGATTTTTTTCTAAAGCAACAAAACCATATCCTTCTCTAGTGTAGATAAAAATTTCACCTTCATTATCAAATTTAAAGCCATCAATAATTTTTTCATTGTCAGTAAGGGATAAGTATGAAGAAATTGGCCTTCCTGTTGATGATCCAGTTAAGATGTTATCAGCCTCAATTGTATAAAATTTACCAAAATTTGAAGCTAATATAATTTTATCGTTGGAGCGAGCATGAATTAATAAAGAGCTACTTTCATTTCCAATTTGTTCTTCCAAATTTTTAACAAAAGATTTTTGTGATTTAATAAAACCATTTTTAAGAATGGTAATTGTAAGAGGATCATCAGATTTAATCTCATTATCAAAGTCTTCTTCATTAACACTTCCAAATTTATCTAATTGAGTTCTTCTTTTGCCTAATAATGGATTATCTTTAAATTTTTTAATCAAAAAATCTATTTCACTATCTATTTCTTTTTTTTGTAAAGATTTAGAAGATAATAATTTTGTTAAAAAGTTTTTTTCAGATAATAAATCTTTATATTCTTGCTTAATTTCTTTTTCTTCTAATTTTCTAAGATTTCTTAAACGCATATCCAAAATTGCATTTACTTGATTTTGTGTGAACTTAAATTTTTTTACTAGTTGTAGTTTTGGATCATCTGCATTTCTTATAATTTTAATAATTTTATCTAAATTGTGATAAACTTTAATAAATCCAATTAAAATTTCTATTCTGTTTTTGATATTCTTTAATCTAAATTCTGATTTTCTTATTAAAACTTCATAACGATGGGATAAAAAATTTACTAAAACTTCTTTTATCGACATTACTTTTGGCTGTAGCTTTGAATTTAAAACGTTCATGTTTAATGGAATTCTTACCTGTAAATCGGTTTGTCTGAACAAACTTTCCATCAATACTTCAGGTTTAACATTTCTGTTTTTTGGACGGATAACGATGCGAACTAATTGATCTGACTCATCTATAACATTATCAATTAATTTATTTTTTTTACTTATAATAAGATCTGCAATCTTTTCTATTAAAGTCGATTTACTTACTTGATAGGGAATTTCATGTATTGATATTTGATATTGACCTCTGCCTAAATCCTCAATTTTATAAGAAGACCTTAGTTCAAAAAAACCTCTTCCACTTGTGTAGGCTTTTAATATTTCTGACTTATTATTATTTAAAATACCACCCGTTGGAAAATCAGGACCTGGAAGAACTTTTAATAATTCTTTTATAGAAACATTTTTGTCGTGATTGACAATTTTTAAACCTTCGCAAATTTCGACAATATTATGTGGTGGTATGCTTGTTGCCATTCCAACAGCAATTCCAGATGCTCCATTTGCTAATAAATTTGGAAATTTGGCAGGAAATACTAAAGGCTCTTGTAAATCACCATCATAAGTACTTTTAAAATCCACCGTTTCTTCATCTATATTTTCTAGCAAAAGTTCGGAAATTTCAGTGAGTTTTGCCTCCGTGTATCTCATGGCGGCAGCATTATCGCCGTCAATATTTCCAAAATTACCCTGACCGTTTACTAATGGGTAACGAATTGAAAAATCTTGAGCTAATCTCACTAATGCATCGTAAACAGACTGATCTCCATGAGGATGAAATTTACCGATAACATCCCCAACTACTCTTGCAGATTTCTTAGGTTGTAATTTGGATCCTAAATTTAAAAGATACATGGCGTAAAGCAGTCGGCGGTGAACTGGTTTTAAACCATCCCTAACATCAGGTAGTGCTCTATGGGTAATCGTTGATAATGCATAGGCTAAATACTTTTGGCTGAACTCAGTTGCCAAGGATGCATTTAAAATATTATCTTTATTTTTCATTGAAGAAATTTTCTAATTTTATTCTATAAAAAGGAAATTTAACTTTATTTGGTTCAAAAATATAATTTAATAATTGGTGCTTGTTAATTAACAACCCGTTGTAAATGTCTTTATCAGTAAAGGATGCTGAATTATCATTAAAATATTGTGGATAACTTAAATTTTTATTAAATAATTTTAAAGTTTCTTTACTTTCTAAATCAAGATTGTAGCCGAGCTCCGATAACAAAAATCTCTCCCATAAAACGTATTTTTTAAAAAAATCATTAGAATTTAATGATTTAAATAAATCCTCAAAAGAGTTGTAAACAGTTAAATATACATTTCTTTCAGGCAATATTTTTAGACAGATACTTGTGGCTGATAATATAGCTGTTAATTTTTTATCATTATCAAAATATTTTGGAGCTATTGCATCCATCAATTCAAAATTATAGTAACCGATTGCATCCTCTGATTTTGACTTCCAAGTAACTTTAATTTTATTACCAATGTGAATTAATTTTTTTAATTTAGAAGAAGTTCCTCCGTAAATTATTCCTTTATGATGACCATGATCCTTTGAAAGAATGCTTATAATAGAGGAATTTTCACCGTAAATATTAACTCCAAGTATGTATCCCTCATCACTCCAAGTCATTGCTTAGATGTTTGCACGTCTAAAAATAAACTAACTTTGTGTTTAAATAATTTTTCAATTTCTTTTCTAGCTGCTATACCAATTTTTTTAATAACACTCCCATTTTTTCCTAAAATAATTTTTTTATGATTATTATTTTTTACATAAATATATTGGTAAATTTTATAATTCCTATTTTCTTTTTCAAATTTATAAGTTTTTACATAAATCTGGTATGGCAACTCTTGGTTTAAATATTTAAATACTGCCTCGCGTGTAAGTTCAGAAAAAAAAACATCTTTAGATATATTTGTTTCAAAATTAATAGAATTTTCAAAATCACCTTCAGGAAGTTTTGAAACAATCCCATCTAAAAGATTATTAATATTTTTGTTTTTTAGAGCTGAAACGTAATAAATTTCATCAAAATTTTTAACAAAATTAGATTTATTAACCTGCTCGATTGCAAATTCCTGTGAAACTTTATCAATTTTATTAAATACTAATATTTTTGGTTTTTTTATATTTTTAATAATTTTTTCAAGAATTTCTTCATAAAATAAATGAATAGAAATATCTAAAATTATAACGATTACATCTGATCTTTTAACCTCAACATTAACGTCATTTAAAAAGTTAGTATTATTTTTTTTATTATAAAGACCAGGAGTATCTACAAAAATAATCTTGTTATCCTTGTGATATTTAACAACCTCTATTGCAAAATTTGTTGTTTGAACTTTATGAGAAACAATTGAGATTTTTTTTTTAAAAATTGTGTTTAGTAAAGTTGATTTGCCTGCATTGGTTGGTCCGATTAAACAGGCATATCCTATTCTTTTTTTATTCATTATCTAAACTATCTAATAATGATTGAGCTGCTTTTTGTTCAGCATTTCTTTTTGAGGACCCTTCGCCAATAAACGATTTGGACTTTTTAATATTAACTGAAACTTTAAAAATCGGCTTATGCGCAGGTCCAGAGGTTGATAAGTCTTTGTATTTTGGAAGCTCTTTATAAAGTTTTAAAGATAATTCTTGCAGCTTTGTTTTTGCATCAATTTTAATCTCACTTGATTGCTTTAGTTGATCTTTCCATAAATCAAAAATAAATTTTTCGACAACTTCAAATCCTCTATCAATATATATTGCTCCTATAAGAGACTCACACAAATCTCCAAAAATTTTTACGTTTCCTGTTTTAATTTTTTTTTGCCCTTTGCTTATTGATATGAATTTTAATAAATCATATTTTTCTATTACTTTTGCACAAACTTTTTTATTAATTAGTGAGGCTAATTTTTTATCAAGCTGTCCTTCTTTATCGTTGGGGTACAAATTGATTAATTTTTTAGCAAGTACCAATCCTAAAACTCTATCACCTAAAAATTCTAAAATTTCATTATTAGAGGAATTGTCATTGGAAAAACTTTTATGAACTAAAGCTTGTGATAAGAATTTTTTGTTTGAAAATTTTACACCAATAATGTTTTCTACATCACTGATCTTATTATCAGAAATCATTTAATAAATTTTAAGATTCTATTAAATCTTATGGATTTATGCCATTTCCAAAAAGTAAATAAATTTCCTATTTCTTCGTTATTTGAAAAAAATAAAATTTGCGCCTTACCTACCAAATTAATTTTATCTACATATCCAACGCTAGAAAGATATCTGCTATCTTGTGAACAATCTCTGTTATCACCCATAAAAAAAAATTTATTTTGAGGTATTAAATAAACATCAGTGTCTTTTGATGAATTTTTTTCAGAGTAAGCGGCTAAATAAGTTTTTCCATTTGGTAATGTTTCTTGGTAAAAATTTGACTTAATTTTAGTCCCACCACATAGTACGAAGTCATTTTTAATAAATTCTCTCTTTATCGGTTTATTGTTAATATTTAGCACACCATTGAGCATTTGAATTTTATCACCGGGCAATCCTATTAAACGCTTAATATAATCTGTATCGTTATCCTCTGGAGTTTTAAAAACAATTACATCCCCTCTTTCAGGAGAAGAGAATAAAATTCTTTTGTCGGAAATATTTGGGCTAAAAGGTAAAGAATGTTTACTATAACCGTAAGTAAATTTAGTAACAAACAGCCTATCTCCTACAAGTAAACTTTCCTCCATAGATGATGATGGAATATAAAAGGGCTGGAAAAAAAAAGTTCTTATAAATAATGCAATTAGAAAAGCAAAAATGAGTGTTTTTGCATTATCAATGATAATTCTTTTCATTCAGAAGTAATTAGAGCCGTTGCAACAGCCCACGGTTTATCATCGGATAGAGTTAAAAAAATATTATATTTCTTAGATATTTTATTAACTATGGTCTTGGCTTTGCCATTTAAATTAGCATAAGGCTTGCCGCTCTCATCATTGTATATTTCTATATCCTTAAAATGGATTCCATTTGAAAAACCATATCCAATTGCTTTTGAGATAGCTTCTTTAGCTGCAAATCTTTTAGCAATTGTTGAAACATTCTTAAATCTAGATAGTTTTTTTTCAGATTTTTTTTCAGACTCGGTCAAAATTTTATTTAAAAACTGGTTACCATATTTAGAATAAATTTTTTTTATTCTATTAATATTTACAATATCCGTACCCAAGCCAATTACATTCATCGATTTAAAATTTTATTAAACTTTTTTAGGACATTAGCTATACCAAAAAATATCGACTCTGATATAAAAAAATGTCCGATATTCAACTCTGAAATTTCAGTTATTTGTGAAATTTTTTTTGCAGTTATAAAATTTAAGCCATGACCTGCATGAACTCCTAGGTTTAATTTATTACCAAGTTTTGCAGCTTCTTTTATTCTCAAAAACTCTTTTCTAGTATTTAGATTATTACCCTGTCTAAAAAATCTACAATATTTTCCAGTATGTAATTCAATATTATCTGAGCCCATTTTTTTTGCCATAACAACACTTTTTAGGCTTGGTTCTATAAATAAGGAAACTTGAATATTTTTATTTTTTAATAAGCGTATAACTTTTTTCAAATAATTGGTTTTATAATTTAAATTTAACCCGCCTTCAGTGGTGACTTCTTCTCTTCTTTCAGGAACAATACATACAAACTTAGGTTTTAATTTTAATGCAATTTTAAGCATTTCAGGCGTTAAAGCCATTTCTAAATTTATTGGAATTTTAATTTTTTTTTTTAATTCTATTAAGTCTTGATCCTGAATATGTCTTCGATCTTCTCTTAAATGAACTGTGATAGAGTCAGCTCCATGATTTTGAGCTATTAGCGCGGCCCTGGATGGCGATGGATAATCATCACCTCTTGCATTTCTTACTGTAGCCACATGATCAATGTTAAAACCTAATCTAATTCTTTTTCTCATTTAAATTAAATTCCTACTTCCAGGCTTAATTGCTGGAATTGATTTTAATTTAGAAGGAATTTCGTTTGCCTTAAAAACTGGAATATCAAACGTGATTTGTGAAACAATTTCTAAATTAATAGAACTTTGTTTATTTGAGCGGTCTACAATACATGCAAATCCTATAACATTTCCTTTTAATTTTTTTACAACCTGGGCACACTCCATACTTGATTTACCTGTTGTAATAACATCCTCAACAATCAACACTTTTGCACCTGGCTTAATTTCAAAGCCACGTCTTAATTGAAATTCTCCAGAGACGCGTTCAGTAAAAACTGAAGGCAATTTTAAATGTCTTGCAACCTCATATCCGACAATAATTCCTCCCATAGCGGGCGCAACAATTAAATCTATTTTTTTAAAAACTTTTCTTATTTTTTTTGATAAGGATTTACATACTGACTCAGAATATTTTGGATGCATTAATAATTTAGCGCATTGTAAATAATATTCACTGTGTAATCCTGAGGATAAAATAAAGTGACCTTGTAATAAGGCTTTCGTATCTAAAAAAATTTTCTTAGTTTGTTTTTCTGTTAGCATCTACTTTTCTATTTCTAATAATTTTAAAATTTATTCCTTGTTGTTTGATTTCAGAAATTAAGTTCGTAAAATCTTTTAAATTTTTAATCTCTAGGTCAAAAATAAAACTTATAAAATCATCTTTTTTATCAACAAGCTCAACATTTGAGATATTACATTTGTGTTTTCCAATCATGGTACAAACCTCTCCTAAAGTTCCTGCCTTATGACTTAAAAGAACCCATAAACTAGTATCGTAAGCTTTTTCCTCTGAATTATTAGTTTTTCTCAAACTCCAATATCTTCTTACTGCAGCCCTAGCTTTTCCTGTTTTAGCTATGGATGACCAGTACATTGAAGGTGATGGTTTAGAAGAAGTGATAATTTGAACTTCATCACCATTATTTAGGATACTTTGCAAAGGTGACTCTTTACCGTTAATTTTACAACCAATACATTTGTCGCCAATTTCAGTATGAACTGCGTAAGCAAAATCTATCGGGGTAGCATTTGCTGGTAAGCGAATAAGTGCTCCTTTAGGAGTAAAACAAAATACTTGATCTTGAAACAGTTGAAGTTTTGTATACTCAAAAAAATGTTCTGGATTTTCTCCACTTTCTAACATCTCAACTAAATCTTTTAACCAATTATAATCTTTTAGAGTTTTATCACTTACCTTTTCGTTAGTTTTGTAATTCCAATGAGCAGCTACTCCTCTTTCTGCGAACTCATGCATTTCATGAGTTCTAATCTGAATTTCAATTTTTTGTCGTTTAGGTCCAATTACAGATGTGTGAATTGATTTATAACTATTAGATTTTGGAACTGAAATATAATCTTTAAATCTTCCTGGAACCATTGACCATTCAGTATGAAAGACGCCAAGAGTTTGATAACACAAATCAACATTATCCAAAATAACTCTAAAACCTACAATATCCGTAATTTGTTCTAAGGAAATTCTCTTATTTTGTATTTTTCTCCAAATGGAAAAAGGAGTTTTTTCTCTGCCGGTAACTTTAGCTTTAATACCTTTTTCTTCTAATAATTTTAATATTTTTTTTGAAATTTCAGAAAAAGTTACTCCTAAACTTTCTTTGTTAAGAATTAAGCGATCTGTAATTAATTTTCTTGCCTCAGGATTTAAAACATTAAATGCTAAATCTTCAAGCTCATCACGAAAATTATGCATTCCCATTCTCTCTGCTAATGGAGAATAAATTTCCATGGTCTCTTTTGCTATTCTTAATTTTTTTTCTGGATCAACAATATTATTAATTGTTCGCATGTTATGAAGTCTGTCTGCTAATTTGACTAATAAAACTCTAATATCTTTTGAGGTTGCTAATATTAGTTTTCTAAAATTTTCAGCAACAGAGTATTCTTTAGACTTATCTTCTAATCTTGAAATTTTTGTAACACCCTCAACAAGATCGGCAATTTCTTTGCCGAATAATTTATTAACTTCAAGGTATGTTGCCTCTGTATCTTCAATCGTGTCATGAAGTAAGGCTGTAGTAATAGTGGCTGTGTCTACTTTTAAGTCACACAAAATAGCAGCAACTGCAATGGGATGAGTTATGTAAGGATCGCCTGATAGTCTCTTTTGATTTCTATGAACATTAAATGCAAAGTTATAAGCTTTTTTAACAACATTTTCGTCAATATAATTGTTATAAATCTTAACTTTATCTAGAAGTTCTTGCTGATTAAGCATGAACAAAAATATATCAAAGTTTTATATAATTGTAATGTTCTTCTTGGACTCTATGTCTAAATTTTCAATCAATTGATCAATTTTTTTTCCTGACAAAGGGCTTTTCCAATTTTTGTCAATTTCTCTAATTGGAAATAAAACAAAACTTCTTTGTTCTAAACGTGGATGAGGAATTTTTAATGAAATATTCTTATTAGAAATATTTATTATTTGCCCATTAAAATCTATAATATCAATATCACATGTTCGTGGAGCGTTAATTAGATCTCGTTTTCGATGAAATTCTTTCTCTACTTTAAAAATGTATTGTATCAGCTCCTCTGCTGAAAATTTTGTCTCAATGGAAATTACACTATTAATAAATTTAGGATCTAATTTATTTGGTACAGCAACACTTTCATAAAAACTGGATTTTTTTAATATTTTAACCTCATCATTATTAAAAAATTCATAACATTTTAGCAAAGTTTGTTTACTGTCACCAAATTTAGATGGCAGATTTGATCCGAGTGAGAGAAGTATCATAGTTAGCTTTTTCTAAAAACTCTCGATTTTTCTCTTTCCCAATCTCTAGTTTTTTTTGTATGTCGCTTATCGTGTTGTTTTTTTCCTTTAGCAATAGCAATTTGTACTTTGGCAATTCCTTTGTGATTAAAATACATTCTGACTGGAACAACCGTTAAGCCTTCTTGATTAATCTTTCCAATTATTTTATTAATTTGTTTTTTGCTTAATAATAATTTTCTAAGCCTTCTTGGATCATGATTATTATATGAGGATTGATTATATTCAGGAATATAAGAATTTTGTAAAAAAAGTTCCCCGCTAATATCAACAGCATAAGATTCTGCGATATTGCCCTTACCTAATCGTAAAGATTTAACTTCAGATCCTAACAAAGCTATTCCAGCCTCAATTAACTCTAAAAGAAAATAATTAAAACTAGCTTTTCTATTGTTTGCAACTACCTGATAATTGCCCTCATCTTTTTTCATTAATTAAATTAATGAAAGTTTTTTTAATAAATTCTTAATTCTGATTTGATTTTTTTTAGCAATAGTTACCATTGGTAAACGTAAATCTTTTGAACATAACTTTAATAAACTAACAGCAAACTTTACTGGGGCAGGATTTGTTTCCACAAACATCAAATCGTGTAATGGTTTTAACATTTTATTGATTTCTTTAGCTCTTTGAAGAATTAATTTGTCAGTTTTATAATCTAACAAAATTTGCATTTCAGAACAAAGTTTAGGAGCAACATTAGCAGTGACAGATATACAGCCTACTCCCCCTCTTAATTTAAATTCAAATGCATTGGAATCTTCTCCAGTGAATTGAATAAAATCTTTTCCTAATTTTTTTCGTTGTTGAACGACCCTATTTAGATCTCCAGTCGCATCCTTTACTCCAGCAATATTTTTTAATTCAAATAAACGAGCCATTGTATCGACGCTCATATCAATTACTGATCGACCTGGAATGTTATAAATAAAAATGGGTATACCGCATCGATTATTAATTGCCTTATAATGTTGGTACAAACCTTCCTGCGTTGGTTTGTTATAATAAGGTGTTACAATTAATGCTGCACTTGCTCCCGCTTTCTCTGCAAATCTTGTTAGATCAATAGCCTCTTCAGTAGAATTAGATCCCGTTCCAGCCATAATTGGAATTCTATCTTTTGACTCACGAACACAAATTTTAATAATCTCCCTATGTTCGGCATGACTCAATGTTGGAGATTCTCCGGTAGTTCCACCAGGAACTAATCCATTGGTGCCATTATCAATTTGATGATGAATTAATTTAATAAAAGCATTCTTATCCAATCGATTGTTTTTAAATGGTGTTATTAATGCAGTAAATGATCCTTTAAACATTATATAAATATCTATAAAAATTCGTTTTTATAATACACTATTTTTAAAATAATAAAATTAAATGAACTTTAGATTTGTTATAATTATTAATTTATTTTTGCTGATAGGTTTAACTTTTCCAGCTTATGCAAAAAATATTCCTCCAAAATTAAAACCAGAAAAATTTATAGATAAATCAGTTTCTTCATCAAAAACATCGAAGTTGTTTGATAATATAACAAAGAATAAAAAAAAAGATCAAGTAGCTATAACACCTAAAAATGATCTTCCTAAAGAAGAGGAATTAAATCAAAAAAAAGAAATTAAAAAAGATATTAAAGAGCCTAAACAAAAACAAACTGCAGAAAAAGAAATTGTAAAATCAAAAGAGACAAAGGAAATTAAAAAAAATGATGAGGCAAAAGAAATTGTTCCAAAAATAAAGCCACAAGATTTTAAGAGTTTTTCTCCTGAACACAAAGGTCCTTTAGAAACAAAAACACTTAATAATAGAGATTTTGAAATTTCAAAAGTTGTCTTTGATTACGTAGACCGTAAGCAATGGAAACTGGCATTATCAGATGCCCAAAAGATGCAAGACAAAACAATTTATAACCTTGTAAATTGGATGTACTTGATAGATCCACAGAGCGGAGCTAGTTTTAATGAGTATTTTATATTCATAAAAAATAATAAAGATTGGCCAAGAATTAATCGTATAAAATATTTAGCCGAGCATAAAATTAATTTTGATAATAATTCACCCTCTTCAATTATTGAATATTTTAACAATAACCCCCCTTTAAGTGGCTTTGGAAGATTGCGATTAGCGGAGGCATTTTTAGAAAATAATCAATCTGAAAAAGCTAAAAACTTAGTAAAAGATGGCTTCAAAGATGCTGAATTAAGTAAAAATGATCTAAGATATTTTTCAAAAATTTTTAAAAAATTTTTAACACAGCAAGATTATGTATTAAGAGCGGATTATTTTGCATATGAAGCAAAATATCAAGATTTAAGAGATACAATTGAATACTTAAATGCTGACTATCAAAAACTATATAATGCAAGAGCTGCATTATTTACTAAAAGGTCAGCTGATAATTTAATTGCGCAAGTACCCCAATATTTAAAAGAAGATCCAGGTTTAATTTACGATAGAATTAAATGGCGAAGGAAAAAATCAAGATTTGATGAGGCGTTAACACTAATAAATCTAAGTGCTTCAGACTCATTGGAAAGAAATCAATACCTAGCAAAAGAAAGACTATCGATTGCTAGAGATAAAATTCAAGATAAAGAATTTAAAACAGCATATGAAATTCTTAAAGACCATAGGTTAAAAGATGGGTCTGATTATGCTGAAATTGAATGGCATCTTGGTTGGTTAGCCTTAAGCTTTATGAATCAACCAGATTTAGCCTTAGGCCATTTTTTAAGAATGAATGCAGCAGTTTCTTATCCAATCTCAAAAGCGCGAGCAGCTTTTTGGATTGGAAAAACTTACAAAAAATTAGGACAAACAAACCAAGCAAATACTTGGTTTAAAACCGGCTCACAATTTGGAACAACTTTTTACGGTCAATTGTCCCATAAAGAAATAGATGAAAAGAAATTCTTAATAAATAATAGTTTCAAATTCAGCGAAGAAAAGTATGAAGAATTTAAAAAAAATAATCCGCTTGCTAAATCCGTCGTTGTATTAAAGGAGCTTAATAGAACTAAATATACAAAGGATATATTAAGACATCTTGGCGATGTTGATCAGAACAAAACTGCTGAGGAGATCTCAATGGCTGGAGTTTTGGCTCAAGAAATTGAAAGATATGATTTTGCAATTCAGATTGCGAAAAACGCTTCATACAAAAATTTAAATTTTTTAGAAATTAGCTATCCAAGAATTGAAGTTCCTCAACAAATTAAAGATCAAAAAATACTAGATAGCTCTGTAATTTTAGCTTTAATAAGACAAGAAAGTGAGTTTGACACTTCTGCAACCTCGAGAGTTGGTGCAAAGGGTTTAATGCAAATAATGCCAGCAACCGCAAGATTACTAAGTAAAGTAACCAATATTGATTTTTCGAGGGAAAAATTAACTAGGGATAAAGATTATAATCTAGCGTTAGGTTCTTATTATATTTCAGATTTAGATGATCTGTTTGGCTCACACTATCTAGCTTTTGCAGCCTACAATGCAGGTCCTAACCGTGTGGAAAAATGGATTAAAACATTTGGAGATCCCAGAAGAAAACAAATTGATGCCATTGATTTTATTGAACTTATACCATTTCACGAGACAAGAAATTATGTACAAAGAGTAAGTGAAAATATTAATGTCTATGAATATTTAAAAGATCCTAACAACGCAACAAATAAAATTGAAAAAATTTTATACCGATAATTAATTATTATTTTTTTTATAAGAATAAGATAAAGCTGCAAAGACTACTGTGTAATTCAAATAAGAAATAAAAAAAGATATAAAATCAAAAAAAGGCTTTATAAATTTATAAAATTCCTGGGAGTTCTCAACAAAATAAATTTGTAATGCAAAAACTAAATAAGTTGGCAAAATAAAAGCTGCAGTGATAATTAAAAATATTAAAAATAATTTTCCTGAATAATTATTAAATTCTTTTCCGTTAAAAATATTAGTCGTTTGATTTAACGATATTTTAGGCAGAACGAGAATTATTTTAAATGTTAAGTAAATTGTTGGAATTAATAATAACACTACAAATCTACTATCAATACCAAAAAATTGACTAATATTATTTATGTCTAAGTAATATTTTAGAAAAACAGGACTTAGTGCAAAAGTAAAAATTAAAGCACTATAAAAAAAATATCTTAAATTCGTATAATCAAATATTTTTAATAATGGATTATATATAGTTTGATTTACCAAGATTTCCCTATGTGTTTTATAAGCAATAGTACTTATAACAAGGCCCATTAATGAAAAAAAAATAAGAAACGTAAATTTTGTTGCAATATTTTTTAATACTAAAAAATACAGCCCATTAAAAATTATTGTAAGTAGTAATACTGTAAAAAAACTTTCACTAAATTTTTTTTTTATATCGCTGAACGTGTAAGAGAATGATTTTGTAATTATTTCATTTATACTAAGATTATCATTCATATTTTTGGCGGAGAGAGAGGGATTCGAACCCTCGATACGACTTTTCAATCGTATAACGGTTTAGCAAACCGCCGCCTTCAGCCATCTCGGCCACCTCTCCTAATTTTGATAATTTTTATAAATAAGGATATATCTGCTTTGATATATGACTACAACTCACTGGTTTTATCTAATTGCTGCTGGACTTTTTGAAATTGGGTGGCCGCTTGGATTAAAGCTTTCAGCGATACCTTCCTATAAAATACTAGGACCAATTATTGCTGTTATTTCAATGGCAATTAGCGGTATTTTATTATGGCTTTCTCTTAAGGGAATATCTATCGGCACTGCATACGCAGTTTGGACTGGTATTGGAGCTGCTGGAACTTTTATTATTGGCGTTTTATTTTTTAATGATCCATCAATTCTCTTAAGATGGATTGGAGTATCTTTAATAATTCTTGGCGTTATATTTCTTAAAGTTGCTTAATTTTTTATTTTGGAGCATCAATTACTAATACTTCAGAATTATCATTTGCTTTTATTTTAAATTCTTTAATATTTGAAATTTCAGCAGCATCCCCTTTTTCCAAAATTTTATCATTTATAAGAATTTTTCCATACGAACATAATAAATATACCTGATGTTTAATATTATAATTAACTTCGGTACCTTTATTTATTTTCCCACCAGAAATATAAGCGTCTTGATAAATTCCTAATGTTCCATCTTTATAATTTTTTCCAAATCCAGAAATAAGAAGATTAAGATTATTTTTAACAGGATCTTTTGGAAATTCTTTTGCTTCCCATCTTGGTTTAACGCTAGTTTTATTTGGAATAATCCAAATTTGATAAATATTTGTTTCTTGATCCTCTAAATTATATTCTGAATGAATAACGCCTGTGCCTGCGCTCATAACTTGAATATCTCCAGCTACTGTTCTGCCTTTATTGCCTTGATTATCTGTATGAGTTATTGCGCCAGATCTAACATAAGTAATAATTTCCATATCGTTATGTTGATGAGGATCAAAGCCTTTTTTGGCCTTAATAATATCGTCATTAATTACTCGAATTGAGCCAAAACTCATTCGTTTAGGGTTATAATATGATGCAAAACTAAAATGATGTTTTGCCTTTAACCATCCATGGTCAGCTCCGCCTAGATCCTTGTACTTAACAACATTAATCATTATTTTTTATGATTTTTGAGCTCTTTTTCGTTCGTGCTCAAGTAAGAATTTTTTTCTTATTCGAATTGATTTTGGTGTCACTTCAACAAGTTCATCATCATTAATAAACTGCAGAGAATATTCTAAAGTTGTTTTAATAGGAGGCACAATAACTAATGCTTCATCAGCAGTAACAGATCTTACATTTGATACTTTTTTTCCAATTAATGGATTAACTACTAAGTCATTGTCTCTATTATGTATTCCAATAACCTGACCTCCATAAACTTCATCGCCATGGGATATAAAAAAACGGCCACGATCTTGAAGATGAAATATTGCATAAGTTACAGCTTTGCCTTGATCTTTTGAAATCAGAACTCCATTATTTCTCTCGCCTAATGCCTGATTAATTTTTGGACCATAATGATCGAAGGAGTGGTACATTAGGCCTGTTCCTGAAGTAGTTGATAAAAAGTCAGAACGAAAACCAATCAAACCTCTTGTTGGAATAATATAATCTAGTCTAACTCTACCCCTGCTATCAGAGACCATATTTTTTAAATCTCCTTTTCTTTCACCAAGTTTTTCCATGATCTTACCTTGATGCTGTTCTTCAATATCAATAGTTAAAGCTTCAAAAGGTTCCTGATCTTGCCCGTCAACTTTTTTAATAATCACCTCGGGTCTAGAAATTGCAAGTTCATAGCCCTCTCTTCTCATATTCACTATTAAAATTGATAAATGAAGTTCCCCTCTTCCAGATACTCTGTATTTATCCGGACTTTCAGTTTCTGAAACTCTTAGCGCAACATTATGAATAAGTTCTTTATCTAGTCTATCTTTAATATTTCTTGTTGTTACATACTTACCTTCTTTGCCTGCAAAGGGAGATGTATTGACTTGGAAAGTCATGCTAATTGTTGGCTCATCAACAACAAGTGGTGGCAACGCCTCAACTTGTTTTGGATCGCAAACTGTATCTGAAATTTTAACCCCATCAATACCAGAGAACATTATTATTTCTCCAGCAGATGCTTCTTGTTTTTCAACCCTTGCTAAACCTAGAAATCCCAAAATTTGTAAAATTTTTCCATTTTTTATTTTTCCCTCTTTATTAATAATTGAAACATTGTCATTCAATTTAACAGTTCCTCTTTGAATTCTACCAACTCCAATAACACCTACATAACTTGAATAATCCAAAGCACTAACTTGCATTCTAAAAGGTCCATCAAGATCAACTTTTGGATGTGGAACGTTATCAACAATACATTGAAATAAAACGCTCATATTGTGATCAGCCTTTTTTGGCTCTTTTGCTGCCCAACCTTGAATTGCTGATGTATAAACAATTGGAAAATCTAATTGCTCTGAGCTAGCTCCTAATTTATCAAATAAATCAAAAGTTTGATCTAATGCCCAATCGGGTCTTGCTCCATCCCTGTCTACTTTATTAATTACTACAATAGGACGTAGTCCAAGTTTTAAAGCTTTAGATGTTACAAATCTGGTTTGTGGCATCGGTCCATCCACCGCATCAACAAGTAACAAAACTGAATCCACCATAGAAAGGCCCCGTTCTACTTCACCACCAAAATCAGCGTGACCAGGTGTATCAATAATATTTATTTGATAACCATTCCAAGTTAGGGAAGTATTTTTTGCAAGAATTGTAATACCTCTTTCTTTTTCAATTTCATTAGAATCCATCACGCGCTCTTGTGACATTTCAGAAGCTTTCAAGGTTCCTGAGTCTCTTAATAATTTATCTAAAAGAGTTGTTTTGCCGTGATCGACATGCGCAATAATTGCGATGTTGCGGATTTTTTTTATATCTGTCGCCATGAAGAGTGACTATCTAAACTAGAATTGTATTTATTCAACTAAAATGTCGAGATTTTAATCATCATCAGAAAAGTAAATTCTTTGTTTTAGTTGTTTTCTGGAGTTCTCAAATTTTTTTCTATGTTTAATACTTTGATTATGTGTCCTCTTTCTCCACAATCTAAATGAACTCTCACTCAAATTTCTTCTCATTATTTTAATAACTTCTGATTCAGAGCGGCCAGTTTTTTCTTTTATATCTTCAAAGGTAATTCGATCAGCCCAAGCAGCCCAAATAATCCAAGAAATTGAATTTTTATCTTCTGGTTCAGGATTTGCAGATCGTGTGATAGGTCGAAGACCTTTTTTCATTTATTTATGGGATTTTAAAAAACTAATCATAGTATTTGAATCACTTACATCAAATTTACCATCCTCATCGACAAACATTTTTTCAATGACTTTATTTTTAACATAAATTGAATATCTTTTAGAACGCTGCCCCATACCAGATGCTGATCGATCTGTAAGCATTCCCATGGCTTTGGTAAATTCTAAATTAGCATCTGGTAACATTTTAACTTTTTTAAGATCTAAATTTTTTGCCCAGGCTTTCATTACAAATGGATCATTAGCACTTAAACAATAAATTTCATCTACACCTAATTTTTTTAGTTCATCATAATTTAATTCATAACCTGGTAGATGATAATCATTGCAAGTTGGTGTGAAAGCCCCAGGAAGAGCGAATAGGACAATATTCTTACCTTTAAAAACATCATCTGAAGTTATTGTAAGAAACTCTTTTTCAGGTCGAATTACAAATTTAACGTTTGGTACTTGTTTAATCATACTGATGCTCGATGTAATAAATTTGTTTTTAATTTACCATTTAACTTTTGTGAAGCTCTCATTCTAAATCTATACTTTTGCTTTTCTGTTAATTTATCAAAACACTTTGGGCAGCTTACATCTTTTTCATATTTGGGTGATTGAATATCTTTTTTGCTTATTGGCGTTCTACAACCAGCGCACATAAGATAATTTCCTATCTTTGAATTATTAACTACAGTAATTCTTTCATCAAAAACGAAACATTCCCCATTCCATAAAGATTTTTTAGAAGGAATTTTATTTAGATAATTTAAAATTCCACCTTTAAGTTGGTAAACATTTTTAAACCCTCTTTTAAATAAATAACTTGCTGCTTTTTCACAACGAATTCCACCTGTGCAAAACATTGCAATTTTTTTATCTTTATCACTTGAAAGTTTTTCAAAATATTCAGGAAATTTTCTAAAATCATTAATTTTTGGATTGATTGCTTTTTCAAAAGTACCTATTTCACTTTCAAAGGATTTTCTTACATCAACAACCGTTACATCATTTGACAATATTAATTTATTCCAATCTTCTGGTTCAACCCTATTCTGAAATTTATATTTATTATCGTTAAATAATTCATTTAATGGGACTACTTCTTTTTTTATTTTAATTTTTGCTTTTTTAAATGGGATAAAATCAACATCACATTCATTTATATTATCGAACTCATCAAATAAAAATTTCTTTTTTAAAAAATTACTTAATAATTCAATATTTGATTGTTTACCCGCAATACTGCCATTAATTCCCTCAAAAGAAAAAATAATACTACCTTTTAATTTATTATCGATAAGAAATTTTTTAAAAATTAATTTATTATCTATAGGATTTAAAATTTTAACAAATTTATAAAAACTAATTAACTTTAACATTTTATAATTTTCTACAAATAGTCATACCATCTGCGATAGGTAATATCATACTATCAGTGCCCTTAAAATCTCTTACGAAACTATTAAATTCTCTAATAGAATTTGTCTGATCGTCCGTGATATTTAAATCAAACACTTTTCCTTTCCAAAGTGTATTATCAATAATAATAATTCCATCTTTTTCCAAAAGCTCAAGAGATTTTAAAAAATAGTTTTTGTAATTTTTTTTATCTGCATCAATAAAAATTAAATCAAACATTTTATCTTGATTAATAAATTCCTCCATCGTCTCTAGCGCTGGAGCTAAAATGAAATCAATTTTTTTTCCAACACTATGTTTGCTCCAATATTTTTTTGCAATATCGGTGTTTACTTTATCGATATCTAAACTAACAATTGATCCGTTTTCAGGAAGAGCCAACGCCATGGTTAAAGCGCTGTAACCTGTAAAAGTTCCAATCTCTAAGCAGTTTTGAATATTTGAACTTTTGATAATAAATTGTAGCAAGGCTCCTTGGTCTGGACTGATTTGCATTATTGCAGAATTACCAAGATTTTTTTCTGTATATTCTCTAATTTCTTTCTGCAAAGGATGTTCATTAACACCATAAGTAAAAATATACTTCTGTAGTTCAGCTGAATTTTCAATCGACTTAAACACTTTATGAAAGTTTTTTCTTTAAAATATCATTAACTAAAGCAGGATTAGCTTTACCTTTAGACTCTTTAATTACAGAACCTACGAAAAATCCAAATAATTTATCTTTGCCAGACTTATATTCTGCAACTTTTTCAGAGTTATCTTTTAATACTTTTTCAATAATTTTTTCTAATTCATCGACATTACTTTCTTGAACAAGTCCCTTTTCTTCAACAATAACTTTTGGATCTCTATTATCATTAATCATTAATTCAAAAACTTCTTTGGCAATTCTTCCAGAAATTGTATTGTTTTTTATCAATTGGATTAACTTTGATAAATTTTTAGATGAAATAGGAGACTCTTTAATAGATTTTCCAATTTTATTTAAAGCTGCAAACAGGTCACCAATTACCCAGTTAATTGCAAGTTTTACATCTGAATTTTTTGCAACATCTTCAAAATAATCAGAAGTATCCTTATCTGATATTAAAACTCCGGCCTCATAATTTGAAAGTTTATAATCTTTAATTAAACGTTCTTTTTTATCATCTGGTAACTCAGGTAACTTTTTCTTTATTTGATCTACAAAAGTTTGCTCAAATTTTAATGGTGGAAGATCTGGATCTGGAAAATATCTATAATCATGAGCATCTTCTTTGCTACGCATCTGTCGCGTTTCATTTTTTTTAGTATCAAACAATCTTGTTTCCTGATCAATTTTTTTTCCATCCTCTAGAATTTCTACTTGTCTTTTTGCTTCATATTGAATGGCTTGTTGCATAAATTTGATTGAGTTTACGTTCTTAATTTCACAACGTGTGCCAAATTCTTTGCTTCCGATTTTTCTAACAGATACATTCACATCTGCCCTAAGGGAACCTTCCTCCATATTTCCATCGCAAGTACCTAAATAACGCATAATAGATCTCAATTTTTTGATATATTCTGCAACTTCCTCAGGTGATCTTAAATCTGGTTTGCTTACAATTTCCATTAAGGCAACACCTGATCTATTTAAATCAATAAAGGTTTTTGTTGGATCTTGATCGTGCAAACTTTTACCTGCATCTTGTTCAAGATGAAGTCTTTCAATTCCAATTTTTTTGGTTCCATAAGGCATATCAAGGATCACTTCCCCTTCTCCAACAATTGGATGTTTAAATTGCGAAATTTGATAACCTTGGGGTAAGTCTGCATAAAAGTAGTTTTTTCTATCAAAAATAGAGAGTAAATTAATTTTAGCTTTCAACCCAAGTCCTGTTCTAACAGCTTGTTCAACACAAAATTTATTAATCACCGGTAACATTCCAGGCATTGCAGCATCAATTAAACTTACCTGTGAATTTGGCTCTGATCCAAATTTAGTTGAAGAGGATGAAAATAATTTAGCATTTGAACTTACTTGTGCATGAACTTCAAGACCTATTACAACTTCCCATTTTCCAGTTTCACCAGAAATATAATAATTAAATTCTTTATCGCTCATGACATCCACCAATCTTTTACTTGAGATTTAAAATTTACCTGTTGTTCTATAAAATAGGCAGTGTTTAATAATGTTTGTTCATCAAAAGACTTTCCAAATAATTGTAAAGCCAAAGGTAGTCCGTCTTTGTTATGTTTTATTGGTAATGATATCGCAGGAAGGCCTGCTAAGTTTGCAGTAACTGTAAATATATCATTTAAATACATAGCAATTGGATCGTCTGCATTTTCTCCAAATTTAAAAGCTGGTGTCGGTGTTGTTGGTGTTAAAATTACATCAACATCTTTATAAGCATTATCAAAATCTATTTTGATTAAATTTCTAACCTTCTGGGCTTTTAAATAATAAGCATCATAATAACCTGAGGATAAAACGTAAGTGCCAATCATAATTCTTCTTTTAACTTCAGCCCCGAAACCTTCGGACCTAGTATTTTCATACATTTCGGTTAAATCTTTTCCTTCCGCTCTAAATCCATATCTAACTCCATCGTATCTTGCCAAATTTGATGAAGCTTCAGCAGGCGCTATAATATAATAAGTAGGAAGAGCATATTTTGTATGCGGTAATGAAATATCTTTAATAATAGCCCCATTATCTTTTAAAATTTTTATTCCTTCTTTCCATAAATCATCTACTTCCTTTGGCATATTATCAACGCGGTATTCTTTTGGAACACCAACCCTTAAACCTTTAACATTATTTTTAATTGAGCTTAAAAATGAACTCTTTGGTTTTTTTGCAGATGTTGAATCTTTTTCATCATAACCTGAAATAACATCAAGCATTAAGGCAGCATCTTTGACATCTTTGGTCATGGGGCCTGCTTGATCTAGAGAAGATGCAAAAGCAACTATTCCCCATCTAGAACAACGACCATAAGTAGGCTTTAAACCGACAATGCCCGTAAATGCAGCTGGTTGACGAATACTTCCACCAGTATCTGTTCCAATAGTAGCACTCGTTAAGTCAGCAGCAACTGCACTTGCGCAACCCCCTGAAGATCCTCCAGGAACAAGATTTTGATTATTTAAACGATAGGGATTTAAAACATTACCAAAATTACTAGTCTCATTTGATGAACCCATTGCAAATTCATCTGAGTTTAATTTTCCAATTAAAATAGCATCTTCATTCCAAAGTTTTTCTGTAACGGTAGACTCATAAGTTGGAATAAAATTTGATAAAATTTTACTAGAGGCGGTTGTTTTAACACCTTTGGTGCAAAATAAGTCTTTAACAGCAATGGGAGCTCCAACTAAAGCTTTATCTAATTTCTGATTAGTATCTATTTTCTTTGCTTTACTATGAGCATTTTCTAAATCCTTAGTATTAAAACAGTTTAATTTATCTGATTTTTCTATTCTTTTAATATATGCGCCAACTAGTTCTGAGGCGCTGCATTTTTTTTCTTTAACATACTTAATGCTTTCAACTAAAGTTAATTTTGCAAGATCGGTCATGTTTATTCGATAACCTTTGGAACAATATAATAATTAGTATTTTTATCAGGGGCATTTTGTAAAATTTCTTTTTTTTCATTAATTTTTTTAACCTCATCCTCGCTCATTGTAAGAGGTTGATCAGATACCGAGGCGATCGGTGCAATTTTATCAGTATTAAGCTCTTTTAATTGTTCAACAAATTTTAAAATGGAATTTAAATCTTTCTCAAGTCTATCAGTCTCTTCGTTGGTTACTGATATCCTAGCTAGCTTTGATATTTTCTTAATAGTATCTTTGTTAATTGACATTAGACTTAATGGTAAATCCAGTTAAATTAACATTTTAATGAAAACTTACAACCTATTAGAGAACGATAAATTTGCAGAAATAATAAATAAACAATCCAGATTAATTGGAATTGATCATGGAAAAAAAAATATAGGCATCTCCATTTGTGACGAAAATCATAATATCGCAACTCCTTTAACTACAATTGAGTTTATACAACTTAAATTTTTCATAATTGAATTAAGAAATATAATTAAAGAAAATAATGTAGAAGGCATTGTAGTTGGCAACCCTATTAATATGGATGGTTCACTTGGTCCAAGAGCGCAGTCTGCAAGAGACTTTTCTAAAAGTTTAACTGAACAACTTTCTATTCCAGTAACTCTTTGGGATGAAAGACTCTCTAGTGAGGGTGCTTACAAAGGTATGTCAAAATTATCAATTAACGTAACAAAGAAGCAGAAAAAACTAGATGAAAATTCTGCCGCCTTTATTTTGCAAGGCTTTATTGATTATTATAAAAATCAAATAAAATAAGTGATTTTGATTTAATGCTTGCAAGCTTTATAGTTTGCAAGTATAGAGTTGATTTTAATGGCTATACAAAAAGAAGCTGTTAAATTCAGACACAAACACCTCTTAGGCATTCAATCTCTATCTATTCCCGAAGTAAATTACATTCTTGATGAGTCAATGCAATTTGTTGACTTTAACAAAAGGGAACAAAAAAAATTAAATATCTTAACCGGCAAAACTCAAATTAATTTATTTTTTGAGTCTTCTACTAGAACTTTAAGTTCATTTGAACTTGCAGGAAAAAGATTAGGCGCTGATGTGATGAATATGAATGTATCAAACTCCGCAATCAAAAAAGGTGAAACCTTAATTGATACAGCAATGACCTTGAATGCAATGCATCCTGATGTTTTGATTATAAGACATCAAGATTCAGGAGCTGCAAATCTTTTAGCGCAAAAAGTAAATTGTTCAGTCATTAATGCAGGCGATGGTTGGAGAGAACATCCAACACAAGCATTACTTGATGCTCTCACAATTAAAATTAAAAAAGGAAAAATTGAAGGTTTGAGAATTTCAATTTGTGGCGACATAATGCACTCTAGAGTTGCACGATCAAATATCTACTTACTTAATATGTTGGGGGCTGAAGTAAGAGTGATTGCCCCTCCTACCTTAATGCCAAAAAATATTGAAAGTCTTGGAGTTAAAGCATTCACAGATATGAACAAGGGCCTTGAAGGATCTGACATCGTAATGATGCTACGACTTCAAACCGAACGTATGCAAGGATCCTACGTTCCTTCAACCAGGGAATATTATGAATTTTACGGTCTAGATTATAAAAAAATTACCAAAGCTCATCCAAACGCATTGATAATGCATCCAGGTCCAATGAATAGAGGTGTTGAAATTGACACAACTTTAGCTGACGACATCAACCGAAGTATTATCAAAGAGCAAGTTGAGATGGGAGTTGCGGTTAGAATGGCTTGTTTAAAAATTATATGCGGTAATAACAAATGAAAACGAAGCTATTAATTAATACAAGAATAATAGATCCACAAAATAATATTGATGAAGTAGGTGGAATTTTAATCGATGATAATGGAAAAATAAAAGCAATTGGAAAAAATGTAACTAAAAATAATGTTCCAAAAGATTGTGAAATTATAGATTGTAAAGGCAATATCTCAATTCCAGGAATTGTTGATATGAGAGTTTTTGTTGGAGAGCCAGGTTTTGAATATAAAGAAAATTTCAGAACTTTAAGTGAAGCAGCTCTATCAGGCGGAGTTACTTCTGTTGTAACAATGCCAAATACTATGCCAGTTATTGACAATGGCTCTATATTAGATTTCACAAAAAGAAGAGCAAAAGATAAGTCGCAAATTAAAATTTATCCCCTTGCAACTCTTACAAAAAATCTTGAGGGCAATGAAATGTCGGAGTTTGGTTTGCTTGGAATTATTGGCGCTATAGGTTTTACGGATGGAATTAAGTGCGTTCAAAACAACAGAGTAATGGATAAAATATTTAATTATTCAAAAAATCTAAATAGTTTAATTATTCAATTTCCTCAAGACAACGAACTATCAACCAACGGTTCAGTTAATGAGGGCGAGGTATCTACAAGATTAGGACTAAAAGGAATTCCAGATATTGCAGAAAAAATTATTATAGAAAGAGATTTAAGCTTATTAGAACTTTATAAAAACAGATACCATATATCCACTGTATCCTCAAAAGCATCTCTTCTAGTAATCGAAACCTATAAAAAGAAAGGGTTAGAATTTACAACTGGTGTTTCAATAAATAATTTATCATTAAATGAAAATGATATTGGAGATTTTAGAACTTTCTTAAAATTATCCCCTCCTCTTAGAACTGAAAATGATCGCCTAGCTTTAATTGATGCTATTAAAAAAGGGATAATCGATGTTATTGTTTCAGATCATAAACCTGAAGATGAAGAATCAAAACGTTTACCATTTCAACAAGCAGCAACTGGAGCTTCTGGAATTGAAACTTTATTATCTCTAACTTTGGAGCTTTATCACAATCAATCTTGTGATCTCAAAACACTTATAAAAACTTTAACTTGTAATCCTGCAAAAATATTAAATATCAACGCAGGAAATTTATCAATTGGTAGTGACGCTGATATAGCAGTTGTTAATCTTGATAAGCCTTGGGTTGTTGAAAAGGAAAAAATCAAATCAAAATCAAAAAATACCGCCATTGAGAAAAGAAGAATGCAAGGTAAGGTTGAAAAAACATTTATAAACGGAAATTTAGTATTTGAGGGATAATGGACGTACTTATAGTTACTTTCTACTCTTATATATTAGGCTCCATACCTTTTGGATTAATCCTTACAAAAATTGCTGGTTTAGGTGATGTTAGAAAAATTGGGTCCGGAAACATTGGAGCAACAAATGTATTAAGGACAGGTAATAAATTTATTGCTGCTCTAACTCTTCTACTTGACGGACTCAAAGGTACTTTATCAGTTTTGATAACAACAGAATATTACAATGAACTAACTTATTACTCAGCGGTAATTGTTTTTCTTGCTCATATTTTTCCAGTGTGGCTAAAATTTAAAGGAGGAAAAGGAGTTGCAACATTTATCGGTAGCTTATTAGTAATTAATTTTTATTTGTCGGTTGTTTTTATTAGTGCATGGTTAATTATGCTTTCAATTTTTAGAATATCGGCTGTTTCAGCATTATTAGGATATTTAGTTGTAACACTTACAGCTTTTATTTTCTTTGATCAAAAAATTTTTATATTAATTTTGTTTTATTTTGTATTTTCAATTTTCACTCATAGACAAAACATTGCTTCCTTAATAAAAGAAAAATTCTAAGCAATTATAGACTTTTTTATACAATTTTTTTTCGAAATTTGACAAAGATACAAAATTTTGACAGTTCTTCCTTTTTACTGAAAACTTATGAATTTAGTTATCGTTGAAAGTCCTGCTAAAGCAAAAACAATTAATAAATATTTAGGTTCTGATTATAAAGTCTTAGCAAGCTACGGACACGTTAGAGATCTTCCATCAAAAAATGGATCTGTAGACACAGAGCATGATTTTAAGATGATTTGGGAAATTGATCCTGGATCAAAAAAACATTTAAAAGAAATTACCGATTATGCAATTGATGCGGATAGAATTATTTTAGCAACAGACCCAGATCGCGAAGGAGAAGCTATTGCTTGGCATTTAAAATGCATTTTAGAAGAAAATAAAAAAATTAAAGATAAAAAATTTGAAAGAGTCGTATTTAATGAGATCACAAAGAAGGCAGTAGAAAATGGTATTAGCAATCCCAGAGATATTAATCCTGAGCTTGTTAATGCCTATATGGCTAGACGAGCTTTAGATTATTTAGTTGGTTTTAATATCTCCCCTATTCTATGGACAAAACTTCCAGGATCAAAATCAGCTGGCAGAGTTCAGTCTGTTGCTCTTAGACTTATTGTTGATAGAGAGCATGATATTGAATTATTTAAGCCCCAAGAATATTGGACTTTTGCTTGTACTTTTTTAACTCAACAAAAAAAAGAATTAAACGCAAGACTTTATTCTTTTAAAGGAAATAAAATTGAAAAATTTTCATTCAAAAATGAACAGGAAATAAAAAATGTCTTAGAGCAAATTAAAAAAGAAAGTTTCAATATTGCAAGTATTGATAAGAAGCCATACCGAAGAAGTCCATATGCTCCTTTTACAACCTCTACTATGCAACAAGAGGCTTCAAAAAAATTAGGATTTTCAGCTTCAAGAACGATGCAAATTGCACAAAGACTTTATCAAGGAATTGATTTTGAAGGTGATACCGTTGGCTTAATTACTTATATGAGAACTGATGGAACTAATATTTCTCAAGATGCTGTAAAAGAATGTAGAAATTACATAGATAAAGTAATTGGTAAGAAGTACTTACCAAGCGAAGCTAGAAATTATTCAGGAAAAAAAGCAAAAAATGCCCAAGAGGCACATGAAGCAATTAGACCTACCGATATTCTAAGAACACCTGAAAAAATGAGATCTATTTTAGATAAAGATCAGGCAAGATTATACGAGCTTATTTGGAATAGAACACTTGCCTCTCAAATGGAAAATGCTGAATATGAAAGATGTACATTGGAGATATTAAATCCATCAAAATCTATAACTTTTAGAGCAACAGGATCTGTTCAAGTATTCGATGGTTTTTTAAAATTATACCAAGATGTAAAGGAAGAGGATGAGGTCGATAAAGATGAAGAAAATGATCAAAAAATATTACCAGAAGTAAAAATAAATGAAAAACTAGAAAATCCAAAATTTAATACTGAGCAACATTTTACAGAGCCGCCACCAAGATTTTCTGAGGCAAGTTTGGTTAAAAAATTAGAGGAATTGGGAATAGGAAGACCTTCCACTTATGCTAGTATTATTTCAGTATTATCAGCTAGAAACTATGTTGAGCTTATTACAAAACGTTTTATTCCTACAGATAGAGGCAAGCTTATAACAGCTTTCTTAGATAAATTATTTACTAAATATGTTGATTATAATTTTACCGCAACCCTTGAAGATAGCTTAGATGAAATTACAACAGGTAAAATTGAATATCTTAAAGTTTTAGAAAATTTTTGGAGAGAATTTTATAAAAATATTAATGAAGTTAAAGAATTAAGAACAAGAGCAGTGCTCGATTTATTAAATGAAAGCTTAGGAGATATTATTTTTGATAAAGACGCTGATGGAAAGATCTCTAAAAAATGTAAAAACTGTAATAATGGTGAACTTAGTTTAAAAAACGGGAGATTTGGAGCATTTATTGGCTGTTCAAACTATCCTGAATGTAAATTTACAAGACCTTTATCAAGAGCGAAAGCAGCTGAACAAGATTTTCTAGCTGAGCCAAAAGTATTTGGTGAAACTGACAATAAAGAAAAAATCGTTTTAAAAAAAGGAAGATTCGGCCCTTATCTACAAATTGGAAATGACGAAAAAAATCTTAGAAATGTGTCCATACCTAAAGGTATCTCTTTGGACTCATTGGATTTAGATAAATGTAAATTTTTAGCATCACTTCCGAAAGTACTAGGTCAATATCCAGAAAATTCACAGGATATTACTTTAAACGTAGGAAGATTTGGGCCATACGTAAAATGCGAAAATAAATCTGCTTCATTGGAAAACCCAGAGGATATTTTTTCTTTAGGATTAAATAGAGCAATTACTTTAATTGCCGAAGCAAAACCAGGTAGAAGAACTTCAAATGAAATCAAAAATCTAGGCGAGCACCCTGAGGATAAAAAACCTGTTAAGATTATGAAAGGACAATATGGTCCTTATATTAAATATAAAACTATAAATGCTACAATTCCTGATGATAAAGATCCCGAAAATATTTCTATGGAGGAAGCTTTAGTACTGATTGCAGCAAGAATTGCTTACGATGAGACTAAGGGTGGTAAAAAAACTAGAAAGAAAAGCAAAAAAAATAAAAGTGAAGATGAGTAAAATTGAAGAAATTTTAAAAAAATTAAATATTGATATACCATCGCCTCCTAAGCCAGTTGGTAATTATGCTGCCTTTAGTAAATACGAAAAACTCATTTATATATCTGGTCAGTTACCTATTGGAGCTGATGGAAAAATAATAACTGGCAAAGTCATAAAAGATGTCTCTTTGGAACAGGCACAAAAAGCTGCTGAAATTTCAATTTTAAATGCTGTCGGACAGTTAAAAATTGCATGCAAAGGTGATCTAAATAAAGTTAAAAGCTGCATTCGAATAAGTGGTTATGTAAATTGTTTAGAAAATTTCTCAGATCATGCAAAAGTTATTAATGGAGCTTCCGACCTAATTGCAAAAATATTTTCATTTAATCTTCACTCTAGAATTGCAATAGGTTGCAATTCTTTACCTTTAAATGCCTGCGTTGAAATTGAAAGTATCTTTGAGATTAATTAAGCTTTTATTTTAACTTTAACTTTATATTCAATTAAAATTTTATCTAAAATTTTTTGTTCTGTTTTAGACAAAACGTACTCAGATTCCTTATATTTATTGGATAATTTTCGAATAAATTCATCTAAATAGGCTTTTCCTTTTTTTTCTTCTAATTCATTATAGAGAGAATTTAGTTCTTTAGTTTTGGTTATGTGTAAATTTTTGTAATTATTTTCGTTTGGGTAAATAATAATATTCTTTTGAATGCTTGCTATTTCTGTTGCAAGTATTGATAACTTTTCTTCTATTTTTTTAACCTTATTTGAAAATAATCCAAACATATTTACTGAACTGTTTTACTAATTGTTTTTTTTGATGTTTTTTCAATTTTATTAATCTCAAAAACAAGAATATCATCTTTAGCATCAACTAAAACATGACCGCCGTTTATTAATTTTCCATGAATAAGTTCATCAGCTAAGGGTTTTTTAATTTTTTCATCGATAACTCTATTTAGTGGTCTAGCACCCATTTTTTCATCAAATCCTAACTTGGAAATTAAATTACTTGCTTTATCAGTTAAATTTATAATCACATCTCTCTCACCCAGTTGAGTTTCCAGTTCTATTACAAATTTTTCAACAATTTTTTTAACAGTATCTTTGTTTAAAACGTTAAATTGAACAATAGAGTCCAATCTATTTCTAAATTCAGGTGAAAATATTTTATTAATAGATTCTAAATCTCCATCTTTATTAACGCTTTTGTTAAATCCTATCTGAGATTTCTGCAAATCCTCTGCTCCGGCATTAGTTGTCATAATTAATATGATATTTCTAAAATCTATTTTTTTTCCATTTTGGTCAGTTAATTTTCCATAATCCATAATTTGCAACAAAACATTATAAACATCTGGATGAGCCTTTTCTATTTCATCGATTAAAAGAACTGCATAAGGATTTTTATCAACTTTTTCAGAAAGTAATCCCCCTTGATCAAAACCAACGTATCCTGGAGGGGCGCCGATTAATTTTGAGACTGAATGTCTTTCCATATATTCTGACATATCAAATCGAATAAGTTCAATACCAAGAACTTTTGCAAGTTGTTTTGCAAGTTCTGTTTTTCCAACTCCTGTCTGCCCTGAAAACATATAGTTTCCAATAGTACGATTACTATCTCGTAGACCTGATCTTGACAGTTTGATTGAGGATACTAGACTATCAATTGCAAGGTCTTGTCCGAAAATAACTCTTTTTAAATTTTTATCTAAATCTTTTAAATACATCCTGTCATTAACAGAAATATTCTTTTCAGGAATTTTTGTAATTTGAGAAACTATTCTTTCGATATCTTCAATATCTAATATTTTTTTTCTCTGATTTTCAGATTTTAAAACTTCCGAGGAACCTAATTCGTCAATAATATCAATTGATTTATCAGGTAACTTTTTATTACCAATATATTTGCTCGATAAATCTACAGAGGCTTTGATTGCAGCGTCGGTAAATTTAACATTATGGAATTTTTCATACTTTGATCGAATTCCATACATGATTTTGTAAGCCTCATCTATTGTAGGCTCCGGTACATCAATTTTTTGAAATCTTCTCTGCAGTGCTCTGTCTTTTTCAAAAAATAATCTGTACTCATTATATGTTGTGGATCCAATACATCTTATATTTCCAGCCTGTAAAGCAGGCTTAAGCATATTTGAAGCATCCATGGAACTTCCGGAAGTTGAGCCAGCTCCAACCAATGTATGGATTTCATCAATAAATAAAATATAATTTTTATTTTTTTCTATTTCCTTAATAATTAATTTAAGACGCTCCTCAAAATCTCCTCTGTATCTAGTCCCTGCAATTAATGTTCCCATATCAAGTGAAAAAATTACATGTGATTTTAAAATTTCAGGCACTTCATTATTAAAGATTTTCAACGCAAGTCCTTCAACAATTGCTGTTTTTCCAACACCGGGATCACCTACTAATAAAGGATTATTTTTAGTTCTTCTGCATAAAATTTGAGCTAAACGATCTACTTCAACGACTCTTCCTATTAAACGATCTATTTTATTTTGTTCAGCTTTTTTATTTAAATTAACACAGTAGGTTTCTAATGGAGAATTAGTTGCTGCTTTATTATTATTTTGCGATGATGAATTATCAAAAGAACCTCCGTATGCAAAATTATCAACTTTTGTAATTCCATGGGAAATAAAATTAACCACATCATAACGTGTAACTTCTTGTTCTTGTAAAAAGAATGTAGCATGACTTTCTCTTTCAGCAAATAAAGCAACTAATATATTGGCACCTGTAACTTCATTTTTTCCTGAAGACTGGACATGAACAATCGATCTTTGAATAACTCTTTGAAAACTTGCTGTGGGCTGAGGCTCTAACTTAGTATCTGAAGTAACTATGTTATCCAACTCATTATCAATATAAAATTCTAAATTTTCATTTAGTAAATCAACATCTACGTTACACGCCTTCATTACATTACGAGCATCAGTCTCGTCAGTTAAAGCAAGTAGCAAATGCTCTAAAGTTACATACTGATGTTTTTTTTCAGTTGCAAATTTGAAGGCTTGAGAAATTGCCTGTTCTAAAGATTTAGTAAATGTAGCCATCTAAATAGATTTTTTCATAATACATTTTAAAGGGTACTGATTTTGTTTTGCAAAATTTATAACTTGCAAAACTTTAGTCTCTGCAACTTCATATGGATAAATACCACAAACGGCACTGCCTTCATTATGAATTTTAAGCATTATTTTATTTGCTGTTAACTTAGTCATATTAAAAAATAATTGTAAAACTTTAACAACAAATTCCATGGTTGTAAAATCATCATTTAAAAGGATAACTTCATAAAAATTAGGTTTTTTTATTTTAACCTGAGTCTTATTTTTTTTTATCTTTGTAAGTAATTTAGGCATTGAATGGTCTGCCAATAGAATAATATGAAATATTGTTTTTATTAATAAATGACTTGTTGTCGTATAAATTTCTTAAATCATATATAATAACTTTTTTGTTATTATTCTTAATCTTGGAAAAATTTAAATTTTTAAATTCATCCCACTCTGTGTGAATAATGATTAAATCAACTTTTTTTACAGCTAAATACAAATCATCAAAATATTTTACGTTTTTATGCTTATCTAAAATTTCTTTACTTCCTGTTGGCTCGTAATAGTTAATTTTTGCGCCCTTTTTAACAAATTTTGATATCAAATTGATTGCTGAAGAATCTCTTAAATCATCAGTGTTAGCTTTAAACGTGACTCCTAAAAAACAAATTATCTTATTTTTAATCTTATTATGTAAAATTTTATAAATATTATTTTCAATATCTTTTTTTCTTTTTTCGTTAAAATTAATTACTGAATTAACAATAGATAATGGCGAATTGTAATTCTTGCCTACTTTTGCTAAAGCCTTAGTGTCTTTAGGAAAACAAGATCCACCATAGGCAGGTCCAGCTCTTAAAAATCTCGAACCAATTCTTTTATCAAGTCCAATTCCAACCGATACATCATCAATATTGACATGAACTTTTTCACATAAATTTGCAATTTCGTTTATAAAGCTTATTTTTGTTGCTAAAAAAGCATTTGATGCATATTTTATAAGTTCTGCAGCTCTTCTTGAGCAAGAAACAAAGGCTGCTCCTTTATTAATTATTGGTCGATATAACTCATTAAATATTTTAATAACTCTTTTATCATTTGTGCCAATGACTACACGATCTGGATACTTAAAATCTTTTATAGCCTCTCCTTCCCTTAGAAACTCTGGGTTTGATATAATCGTGAACAATCCTTTTTTCTTATTTTTATTTAAAATTTTTTCAATTTTATCACCAGTTCCAATAGGTACAGTAGATTTTGTAACTATAATTTTATGAGATTTTATTCCTTTTGAAATTAATTTAGCAACAGTGAATACTTGCGAAAGATCTGCTGAAACCCCATCTTTAGCTGTTGGTGTGCCTACAGCTATAAAAACAATATCTGATTTTTTAATAGAGCCAATTAAATCGTCAGAAAAACTAAGTCTACCGGCATCTAAATTTTTTCGTACTAACTCAGATAAACCAGGTTCAAATATTGGAATATCTCCATTTTCAAGTTGGGTTAATTTTTCTTTATCTTTATCAATGCAGATAACGCTATTGCCAAGATCGGAGAAACATACCCCAGATACCAAACCAACATAACCGGTGCCAATGAAGCAAATTTTCATATTAGAATTTTTTTAAGTGAATTATTATATCCGTTAATAGTTCCGCAGTCTAAATATGTTCCAGAAAATATATGTGCTAAGAATTTATTATCATTATAAATTAAATGGTTCATTGCATCAGTAATTTGAACTTCTCCTAGGGAACCTTTTTTAGTATTTTGTAATGAAGAAAATATTTTAGTTGGTAAAATATATCTCCCTATAATTGCATAATTTGATGGAGAATTTTTTGAACTAGGTTTTTCAATTAGACTTTTAACAATTAAACTATTATTAATTTTTTTTGTGTACTTAATAATACCATACCTTGAAATTTCAGAATTTTTTACTTTTTTGGAAGCTATAACAGAAGATAGATATTTATTATGAATATTTATCATTTTTTTTGAACAATTTTCTTTAATAATTATGTCATCTGGTAAAACTAAAAGAAAAAATTTTTCTTTAATTGCTGATTTAGCTTCTAATACTGCATCACCTAGACCTTTCGGTGAGTTTTGATAAATAAATTTAATTTTATTTTTATAACGTTCTAAATTTTTTAATTTACGAATTGATTTATTATCTTTCTTTTTTTTTAAATAATTAATTAAATAAGGGTCGGGGTAAAGATAGTCTTTAATAATTTTTTTTTTTTTTAGAAATAACTAAAATAATTTTTTTAATACCCGCATCTAAACATTCATCTAAAATATGCTCTAAAATAGTTTTATTTCCTAAGGGCAACAGTTCTTTTGGAAGTATTTTGCTAAATGGTAGAAGTCTTGTGCCTAAACCAGCTAATGGTATTATCGCTTCTTTTATCATTAAATATTATATCTAATTTCTTAAATGAAAATAATTAAAACAGCAAATAAAATAGCTTTCGAGTTACAAAATAAAAAAAAAATTGGCTTTATCCCAACGATGGGATGCTTGCACAAAGGTCACGTTTCGTTAATAAAAAAATCTAAAAAGAAAAAATTATTAACTGTAGTAAGTATATTTGTAAATCCACTTCAGTTTAATAATAAAAAAGACTTTATAAAATATCCAAAAACTATCTCAACTGACTTAAAAATTTGCAAAAAAAATAAAGTAGACTTTGTGTATTTGCCTCAAAAAAAAGAAATTTATCCAGAAAAAAAAATTATTATTAAAAATAAAATTCATTTTTTCAAAAAATATATGGAAGGAAAATTTAGACCAGGACATTTTGAAGGGGTTATAGAAGTTGTAAAAAGATTACTTAAACATGTAAAAACAAACTACCTATTCCTTGGAAAGAAGGATTATCAACAGTTAATTATTATTAAAGAGTATTTAAGAAGTATTAACTCTAAAATAATAGTTGTCCCTTGTGATACAATTAGAGCTAAGAACGGTATTGCTTTATCTTCTAGGAATAAACTTTTAAATCAAAAATCATTGAATACAGCCGGAAAAATAATTAATTTTCTAAAAAACAATAGAAACAAAATTATTAAATCCAAAGATAATTCATTATTCTTAAAAAAAATCAAAGAATTTGGTGTTAAAAAAATAGATTATTTAACTGTCTTTGATTTAAAAAAATTAAAAAAAACTAATAAATCAACAGTAAACACGAGGGTATTTATTGCTTATTATTTAAATGGTGTAAGATTAATTGATAATTTTTAATGCAAATTAAAATATCACAAAAGTCTGTTGCTTATAAAGAAGCCTTAGATTTTTTAGAAAAAAGAGTAGAAAAAGTTCATGCTAATTTAGATGATGAACTTATCTGGATACTAGAACATGATTCCGTTTATACTAAAGGTATAAGTGCAACTGATAAAGATTTGTTAATCCCTGACTTGTTTCCGGTAATCGAAACAAATCGCGGTGGAAAATTTACATATCATGGACCAGGACAAAAAATTGTTTATTTTGTTATTAATCTTAATAAACGTGAAAAAGAAATTAAAAAATTTGTACGTAATGTAGAAAAATGGATTATAGCAATTCTTAATGATTTTAATATCTCATCATATGCTGATCCCAAAAATATTGGCATTTGGGTTAAAAAAAATAATGAAGAAAATAAAATTGCTGCGATCGGTATCAAAGTTAAGAAATGGATTGCCTATCATGGCTTCTCTATAAATATTAATGTTAACAAGTCGGACTATCGAGGAATAATACCCTGTGGAATATCTAATAAAGGAATTATTAATATTTCAGATTTATGCAAAGTTCCAAATGATGAAAGAATTAATAAATCTATAAAAGAAAATTTTTATAAATTATTTAAATCGTGAGATAATCCTTTTTCCTTACATAAACTTTTAAAATATAATGGAAGCTCTGCATTATGTATTATTTTTTTACTATTTATTAAAAACTCAACTTTATAAGCATGAAGCATTAAATGAAGCTCTTTAGATTTATTTAAGCCCTTATTTGTATACTTTTTTTCTCCTAAAATAGGATGTTTTATAAAGCTTAACTGCCTTCTCAACTGGTGTTTTCTACCTGTATCAGGATTTAATAATAACAATGAGTAGTCATTTGATTCCGAAACAACTTTATAATTAGTAATTGATAAATATAATTTTTCTTTATTATTTTCAACATAACTAAGTTCATTTCTTAATGTACCAATTTTTTCATTTAAAATACCCTCCACTACAGCTAAATAACTTTTTTTTATAGTTTGATTTTTAAATAAATCAGAAAAAAATTTAGCGCTTTTATGTGTTTTGCTTATAATTAAAATTCCAGTAGTTTCAGCGTCTAATCTATGAACTAAATAAGGGGTCGGATATTCCGTCTCTGAATAATTCTTTAATATATCAAAAATATTTTTTCCTGTTTTAGTTCCCGATTGAACAGCTAAGTTATAAGGCTTGTTTAAAACTAAATAGTACTCATTCTCAAATAAAATATTATTTTTAATTAATTCGTAATCTTTCTTTGTAGGTAAATATGAAAATTTTTTTTTTATTATCTTTTCATCATTATCAATGTCCGCAAACACTTTAATTTCATCATTTATTTGTATTTTATATGAACTTTTAACTTTTTTACCGTTAACTAGAATTTTGCCTTTTCTTAACGTTCTTTCAATTAGTGACTGTGGTAAAGCTTTTACTTTTTTTTTAAACCATTTATCGAAACGAATATTCTCAAAATCTTCTTCAATTTTAAAAATATGCTTCGGCTCCATTATGAAATGATATGAATAAACTTATCTCCTAAATAAAACATCATTAATCCAAAAAAAACTGAAATAAAAATATAACTAAAAGCAAATAAATAATTCGAACTATTAATAAGATTAAAAAAGTCTTGAGAAAAAGATGAAAATGTTGTGAAACCTCCTAAAAATCCAATAGTAATATAATTTTTAAAATTCTCATCAATTGTTAAAAACTTTGTATCTAATATTCCGGAAACTAAACCAATTAAAAAACAACCTAATAAATTTACTGTGAGAGTTCCAATTGGAAAGATAGTTTGAAAAATTTTTGGAGTAATTTGTATAACTGAATATCTTGCTAAAGTTCCAAAGGCACCAAATAAAGCAATTAATAAATAAGACTTCATTAATTGTTTACTTGCTTAACTGTTGAGCTTCTTCCTTTGGTTGCTCAGGTTTTTTTTGAACTGGACCTGAATCTTGTCCTTTTGCATTAAAATCTTTATCTACTAATTCGATATATGCCATTGTTGAATTGTCACCAAAACGATTTCTTGTTCTAACAATTCTAGAATAGCCACCTTTTCTATTTTCATATCTTTTAGATAAAACTGTAATTAATTTTTCTGCTGAGTCTTCATCTTGTAATTTTGAAATTAAAGATCTTCTAGCTGATAAATCTTTCTTTTTACCAATAGTAATAACTTTATCAATTAATGGCTTTAACTCTTTTGCTTTTGGTAAAGTTGTTTTAATTTGCTCATGCTTAATCAAAGAATTAAGCATATTTTTAAACAAAGCTTTACGGTGCTCTGACGTTCTGTTTAACTTTCTATGAGCAATTTTGTGTCTCATTATTATTAATAGTTATCTTCTAATTTTTTAGAAAGTTCAGCAATATTTTCTGGTGGCCAATTTGGAACTTCCATACCAAGATATAATGACATCGTAGTAAGAACTTCTTTAATTTCATTCAATGATTTTCTTCCAAAATTGGGAGTTCTTAGCATTTCGCTTTCGCTCTTTTGAACTAAATCTCCAATGTAAATAATATTATCATTTTTAAGACAATTCATTGATCTTACGGATAGTTCTAATTCATCAACTCTTCTAAGCAAGTTTCTATTAAACTCAGGTTCAGAAGTTTTTTTCTCTTGGATTGTTGCAACTGGTTCATCAAAGTTAACAAACATAGCCAATTGATCTTGTAAAATTCTTGCTGCAAACGCAACTGCATCCTCAGCTGTTACTGAACCATTTGTTTCAACTTCCATTGTTAATTTGTCATAATCCAAGGTTAGTCCTTCTCTTGCGTTCGATACATTGTAAGAAACTCTCTTAACTGGGCTAAAAACAGCATCTATTGCTATTAATCCTAATGGAGAATTGCTAGCTTTATTTCTATCTGCAGGAACGTAACCTTTTCCAGTATTAACTGTTAATTCCATATGAAATTTAGTTTTTTCATCTAAGTTACAAATTACTAAATCTGGGTTTAATATTTCAATGTCAGGATTTGAAGTAATCATTTTTGCTTTAATCTCACCAGGTCCTTTTGCATCTAAAATTAATTTTTTTGGTCCTGAAGTTTTTAAATTCAAAGCTAAAGCTTTAACATTAAGAACAATATCAGTGACATCTTCCCTAACACCGTCGATTGAGGAGAATTCATGAAGAACCCCGTCAATTTGAATAGCTGTCACAGCGGTACCTTGAACTGAAGATAACAAAACTCTTCTTAATGCATTTCCTAGGGTTAAAGCGTATCCTTTTTCTAAAGGTTCAGCGATAATTTTAGCATGTTTTTTGTCATCACTTTGAGTAATATTTAATTTAGATGGTTTTATAAGTTCTTTCCAATTTTTATCTATCAAGTTACTTCTCCTATTTAGTTATTATTAAACTCGTCTTTTCTTTGGAGGCCTACAACCATTATGTGGCATCGGACTCATATCCTTAATAGAGGTAATTTTAAAACCTCTTGCTTGTAACGCTCTAAGAGCAGTTTCACGCCCTGAACCAGGTCCTTTAACCTCAACTGTAATATTTTTTAAACCATGCTCTAAGGCTTTACCAGCAGCATCGTCTGCCGCTACTTGAGCTGCGTATGGTGTAGATTTTCTGGATCCTTTAAAACCTTTAGATCCTGCAGATGACCATGAAATTACATTGCCCTGCTTGTCTGTAATCGTTACGATTGTGTTATTAAAAGTTGCGTTTACATAAACATTTCCGTTTATGACATTTTTCTTTTCTTTTTTCTTAACTTTTAATTTTTTTTTAATCCCACCAGCTTCTTGTTTGGCATCTTTTGCCGGTGCTGCAGCAGTATCAGTTTTTGGTTTTTTGTCTTTAATATTTTTATCTTCAGCCATTAAATTATTTCATACTAGTTAATTTTTTTCCTGCAATTGCGATAGCTTTACCTTTTCTTGTTCTTGCGTTGGAATGTGTTCTCTGTCCTCTAACCGGAAGTCTTTTTCTATGTCTTGATCCTCTGTAGGTTCCAAGATCTTTTAATCTTTTAATATCTAATGACACATTTCTTCTAAGATCCCCTTCAACGGAGTATTTGCTATCAATAAATTCTCTAATTTTTAAAACCTCATCATCTGTTAAAGCATTTGTTCTTTTATTTTTATCAATTTTTAATTCTGTGCAAATATCATTTGCAGTTTTGTCTCCAATACCGTGAATATAAGTAAGAGCAGTTTTGACAACTTTATTTTGAGGAATATTCACCCCAGCTATACGAGCCATAAATTAAAAAATTAATTTTGAAAAAATGCGATTATATGAATCAAGCTATCAAAGTCAACCACGTATGGCACGGATTAACGTGAATAATTGATCACTAATTGCATTAATTTCTTGCATACCGTCTATATTTTTCATTATTCCTTTCTTTAAGTAGTAGTCTAGGACTGGAAAAGTTTTTTCATCATAAGTTTTTAATCTTTTTGCAATTGTTTCTTCATTATCATCCGATCTAGTAATAAGATTTTTTTGATCACAATTTTTAAGATCACATTTTTTTGGCGGGTCAAAAAAAGTATTAAATGTTTTATTGCATATTGAACAAGTGACTCTTCCAGTAATTCTTTTAATTAAAATTTGGTTATCTACTTTTAAATTAAGAGCCAAACTCATTTGTTGATTATATTTTTTTAATAAATTGTCTAAACTTCTAGCCTGTTCAAGATTTCTTGGAAATCCATCAAAAATAATTCTATTCTTATACTGAGAATTTGAAATTTTATTTTCGATTAAGTTATTAATAATTTCATCAGAAACTAAACCGCCAGATTTCATAATTTCTTCAATTTTATTTCCAAAATCAGTTTTTTTACTAACTTCATCTCTAAGTAAATCACCCGTTGATAATTGAAATAAATTAAATTCTTTAACTAGTTTTGCTGATTGCGTTCCTTTTCCTGCTCCGGGTGGCCCAAAAATAACAAGATTCATTAACGATTAAATTTTGTTTTTTTAATTAAACTTTCGTATTGTTGACTCATTAATCTTGTTTGTACTTGAGCAACTGTATCCATTGCAACAACTGCTACTATAAGAAGTGATGTTCCTCCTAAATAAAATGGTATTGGATAATTAGCAATTATAAATTCTGGTAATAAACATATTAGTACCAAGTATAAAGAGCCGATTGCAGTTAATTTAAATAGTAATTGATCTATAAATTGTTCAGTCTGTTCACCGGGTCTAATTCCTGGAACAAAACCTCCATATTTTCTTAAATTTTCTGCTGTTTCTTTTGGATTAAAAATTATTGAAGTATAAAAAAAAGAAAAAAATATTATTCCAGCTGCATATATTATCATATACAGGGGTTTTCCTTGCCCAAGCATAGATGTGATTCCAACAACAATTTCATTTGAAGATGATGCAAAGTTAGAAATTGTAATCGGCAAAATCAAAAGAGCAGATGCAAAAATTGCTGGAATTACACCTGCGGTATTAACTTTTAGTGGAAGATGAGAAGCATCTCCCCCATATAATTTATTTCCTATTTGTCTTTTAGGATAATGAATTAAAATTTTTCTTTGAGCACGTTCTACAAAAACTATAAAATATATAGCTCCAATTAAAATTGCTATAATTACTAATAATACTCCGGCAGAAATTGCTCCCGTTCTACCTAATTCAAAAGTAGAAGCTAATGCGCCTGGAATTTCTGCAACAATACCTGCAAAAATAATTAATGAAATACCATTACCTATACCTCGTGCAGTAATTTGTTCTCCAAGCCACATTAAAAACATTGTCCCTGTTAGCAAAGTAATTGTTGTAACTAATCTAAAGTAAAAACCTGCTTCTAAAACAATTCCTTGTGAATTTTCTAAACTAACTGCAACTCCATATCCCTGAACTAGGGCTAAAAGAACTGTTCCATATCTAGTGTATTGAGTAATCTTTCTTCTACCTATTTCTCCAGAGTTTTTAAGATTTTTAAAATAATCTGTAACTCCAGTTAATAATTGAATGATAATTGATGAAGAAATGTATGGCATAATACCTAAAGCAAAAATTGCCATTCTCGATACAGCTCCTCCAGCAAATAGATTGAACATACCGAGAAGCGACCTTTGATTATCAGATATTAGACCCTTTAAAGCTTGTGCATCTATACCTGGCAGAGGAACATAGGTACAAAATCTATAAATAATTAGAATAAATAAAGTATAAAAAATCCTTTTTTTAAGATCGTCTAATGATGAATTCGACTTTAATGTGTCAACTGACGCAAAAGAACTAGACATAAAAAAAACTATTTAGCCTCTGCTTGTTTCAATAAATTAACGCTACCGCCTGCTTTTTCAATCTTATTTTTAGCGGATGCGCTGATTTGATGTGCCTCTATTTGTATTTTTGATTTAATTTCACCATTTCCTAAAATTTTTAATTTTTTAAAATTATTTTTGATATTTTTAACTTTTCTAAGACTATCTAATGTAACTTTAGATCCTATATCTAGCTTCTTTTTTTCTATTAAATGTTGAATATCATTTAAATTTATAATCATCTGATCATAAGAATGTTTCTTTATAATTGCATTAAAACCTCTTTTAGGAAGTCTTCTATAAAGGGGCATTTGACCCCCTTCAAAACTCTTAATCGATACACCAGATCTTGCTTTTTGTCCTTTAACACCTCGACCTGCAGTCTTCCCTTTTCCAGAGCCTATTCCTCTACCATATCTTTTTCCTTTTTTATAAAGAGATACGTTTAATGTATTTAGTTTCATATTTTATCTTCTTGCTACTACTTCGCTAATTTTTTTTCCTCGCAGAATAGAAATATCCTTAGGAGATCTTTGTTTAGATAATGCAAACATACATGCTCTAACAACATTGTAAGGATTTGATGATCCAATTGATTTTGCAACAATATCTTGCATACCTAGCATTTCGCAAATTGCTCTAATAGCACCTCCGGCAATAATTCCAGTACCCGCGGGTGCGCTTCTAAGAAGAACTTTTCCAGATCCACTTTTACCATAAGTATCATGATGGATTGTTCTTCCTTCTCTTAACGGAATCTTTACCAATGAACTTTTGGCTTCTTCTGAAGCTTTTTTAATAGCATCTGGAACTTGTTTTGCTTTGCCATGTCCATATCCTACCAAACCTTTTTGATTTCCAACAACAACCAATGCTGCAAAACCGAATCTTCTTCCACCTTTTACAACTTTAGTAATTCGATTTATTGCTACTAATTTTTCTTTAAGTTCTGATTGCGTATTCATAAATTAAAATTTTAAACCTTCTTTTCTTGCGGAGTCTGCTAATACTTTAATGCGACCATGGTACTTATATCTTCCCCTGTCAAAGTACACTTCTTTTATTCCTTTCTCTAAAGCTCTTTTTGCTACTAATTTTCCAACTTCGACTGATAATTCCATCTTTTTCTTTTTGTCCATAGCTTTTTCAACTGAGGATGCGGAAACAAGAGTTTGATTTTTAGCATCATCGATAACTTGAGCGTAAATATTTTTTAAAGATCTAAAAACAGTAAGTCGCAATCCTGTAGGATTATACTTTTTCATTTTACCTCTAATTCTATTCTGTCTTTTTATATCACTAGCCATGATTATTTCTTTTTACCCTCTTTTCTTAGAACAAATTGATCAGATGATGTTATTCCTTTTCCTTTGTATGGTTCAACCGGTTTTAAAAATTTAATGTCAGCGCATACTTTGCCTACTAACTCCTTGTCAATTCCTTTAACTTTTATTGCTGTTTGTTTATCTATCGCTACTTCAATGCCTTCTGGAATATTGTAATGAACGTCATGACTAAATCCTAATTGGAAAACAATTTTTTTTCCTTGTAATGTTGCTCGAAAACCAACGCCTGTAAGCTTTAAATCTTTTTCAAATCCTTTTGACACACCAATAATACCATTATTAATTAAACTTCTATGTAACCCCCAAGTGAGTTTATTTGCATTTTTTTTATCTACAGGTTCTAGGGATACTTTGTTATCAGCGACGGTTACTTTTAAAACGCTTTGGTCAATAATTAGCTCTTTTTTACTTTTGGCGCCTTGAATAATAACTTTATTATTCTCAACTTTAACAGTAACTCCGGCTGGTAATGAAATAGGTGTTTTTCCAATTTTAGACATATTTTATGAAACCTTACAAAGGACCTCCCCGCCAAGTTTTTTTTCTCTAGCTTCATTATCAGAAAAAATTCCTTTTGAAGTAGAAATGATCGAAATTCCTAAACCATTTTGAATTTTTTGAATACTATCAGATCTAGAATAAATTCTTCTTCCTGGTCTTGAAACTCTTTCAATCTCCTTAATAACGGGGTCTCCATACATATATTTTAAATTAATTTCTATTGTTTCAAAACTTTTATCTTTTGAAACAGTATATTCTTGAATAAATCCTTCTTTTTGTAAAACATCTAAAACTGCTTTTCTTAATTTAGAACCGGGTACTGAAACTTTTTTTAAGCCACGCATTTGACCATTTCTTATTCTTGTAATCATATCGCCAATTGGATCTGTAATTTTCATATTTCCTCCTTACCAGCTAGCTTTCGTCATGCCTGGAATTTTTCCACTTGAAGCAAATTTTCTAAGTGCAATTCTGGACATTCTTAATTTTCTATAATAACCGCGTGATCTACCAGTTATTTCACATCTATTTTTAACTCTGCTTTTTGCTGAATTTCTTGGAACTTTTGAAAGTTTTAAACTTGCTAAAAATCTTTCATTTAAAGATATAGTTTTATTCATAATAATTTTTTTGAGCTTGGATCTTTTATTTTCAAATCTTTTAGCCATTTTTACTCTTTTTAAATTTCTCTCAATAGAACTTCGTTTTGCCATTTAGTTTAGCTCCTTATTTTTTTCTTTACCTTTATCTTTTTCGTTATCTGCATCTTTTTTTACTTTCTTCTTATCTGCGGAAAAAATTCCCACTTTAGCAAATGGGAAATTAAAACTATCGAGTAACATTCTTGCTTGTTCTTTAGTCTTAGCAGTCGTTACAATAGTAATATCCAGGCCTCTTATTTTGTCTACTTTGTCAAAATTTACTTCAGGAAAAATAATATGCTCTTTGACCCCAAAACTATAATTAGCTTCACTATCAAAGCTATTAGGATTCAATCCTCTAAAATCTTTAATTCTTGGCAACGCAATATTTACTAAACGATCTAAAAAGAAATACATTTGGTTTTTTCTTAGAGTAACTTTTAATCCCAACGGGATACCTACTCTAGTTTTAAAATTAGATATAGATTTTCTAGATTTTGTAACTTGTGCTTTTTGACCTGCAATAGCAGATAAATCATCCTCTGCACTTTTTAGGATCTTGCTATCAGTTCCATCTAAGCCAAGACCCATATTTAAAACAATCTTAAGTAATCTAGGCGCTTGCATTTTATTATTAAAAGAAAGACTCTTACATAAGTTAGGTACTATCTCTTTTATGTATTTTTCTTTTAATCTAGGTACTAATTTCATTTTTTACTCTTTGTTTTTGTTTTTTCTGCTTTTGCAGTTTTCTTTTCTTCTATTTTTTTTTCGACTTTTTTTGGCTCCAATTTATTTTCTATCTTTTTTTCTACTTTTGCATCAGACAATTTTACAACATTTGATATATCAATTGGTCTTTCAATAGTAATAATTCCACCTTTTTTCTCTTTTGTTGGCTTTTGATGCTTTTTCTTTTCATTAACTCCTTTTACCAAAATTTTTCTAATTTCAGGAAAAACTTTAATAACATTTCCTGTTTTACCTTTATCATCTCCAGTAATAATTTTTACGTTATCCCCTTTTTTAATTTTTAATTTAATCATAATACCTCTGGCGCTAAAGAAATTATTTTCATAAAATTTTTATTTCTTAATTCTCTTGTTACAGGTCCGAAAATCCTTGTTCCGATAGGCTCGCCATTTGGCTGAACTAAAACTGCTGCATTAGCATCGAATTTTATTGATGTTCCGTCTAATCTCTTGATTTCTTTTCTTGTTCTAACAATTACTGCTTTATGAACGTCACCCTTTTTAACTTTTCCTTTTGGAATAGCGTCTTTAATTGACACAACTATGATATCACCTATTGTTGCATATCTTCTTTTAGATCCACCTAATACTTTTATGCACTCTACTTTTCGTGCCCCTGTATTGTCAGCAACAAATAGTTCTGTTTGTACTTGGATCATTTATTTGTCACCTCCAACAACTGTCCAACGTTTAAGTTTAGAAATCGGTTTGCTTTCAATGATAGAAACTACATCTCCAATTTTAGAGTTATTCTTTTCATCATGAGCATGATATTTTTTATAAGTAGTCATCACTTTTTTATACTTTGGGTGAACAAACCTTCTGCTAACTTCAACGACAACCGTTTTGTTACTTTTATCGCTCACTACTTTCCCTTTTAAAATTCTTTTGACCATTATTTTACTCTATTTAAGTTGATAAAAGTTTTAACTGTTGCAATAGTACGTCTATTAGTTTTAATAGAAGCAGTATTTGTTACTTGTCCATTCTTTTTTTTGAAACGGATATTAAATTGCTCTTTCTTTAATTTTTCTAATTCGGAGAATAACTGATCCTGCGTTAACTTTTTAATTTCTTTAGTTTTCATTATTGTGTCCCTAATCTTTTAACCATTTTAGTTTTTATAGACAATTTTGCTTTAGCTCTTTCAAATGCTTCTTTAGCTACAATTTCATCAACACCATCAACTTCAAAAATAATTCTTCCTGGTTTCACTCTAAAAACGTAATATTCTAGACCGCCTTTACCTTTACCCATCCTAACTTCGATTGGTTTTTTTGTTACAGGAATATTTGGAAAAATTCTAAGCCAAACTCTTCCAGCTCTTTTCATATGTCTAGTTAAAGCAACTCTTGCTGCCTCTATTTCTTTCGAGGTTACTCTGTTAGGTTCAATTGCTTTTAATCCAAATGATCCAAAATTAAGTTCAGACCCACGTGTTGCAACACCATGTATTTTTCCCTTAAAAGCTTTTCTATATTTTGTTCTAGCTGGTTGTAACATTTTCTTTCTCGTTTATATTTTTAGTTTCAGTATCTTCATTCTTTTTTTTTTCTTTTTCAAACACAATACCTTTATAAATCCAAACTTTTACTCCGATAATTCCGTAAGTAGTTTCTGCTTCTGCTTCTCCATAATCAACATCAGCTCTTAATGTGTGAAGTGGAATACTTCCTTCTCTTAACCACTCTGTTCTTGCAATCTCTGTGCCAGCTAAACGTCCAGCAACAGTTATTTTGATTCCTTTAGCTCCCAATCTTAGAGTAGATTGCATGGCTCTTTTCATTGCTTTTCTATATGCGATCCGCTTCTCAAGCTGTTGAGCTACATTTTCTGCAACTAAATATGCATCTAACTCTGGTTTTCTAATTTCTTTTATATTTACTGAAACATCTGAACTCGAAATTTTATTAAGATTGTTTTTTATCTTATCAATATCAGACCCTTTTTTTCCGATTACGAAACCAGGTCTTGATGTAAAGATTGTTACAATACATTTCTTAGTTGGTCTTTCGATAAAAATTTTTGAAATTCCAGAATTTTTAAGATTTTTATGAATGTATTCTCTAATTTTAAAGTCTTCAATTAAATATTGCCCATACTCTTTTTTCTTAGCAAACCACATTGAATCCCAATTTTTATTAATACTTAATCTAAAACTAATTGGATTAACTTTCTGTCCCATTATTTACTGGCCTCCACCGGAGCTTTTTTGCTTTCTGAAACAATGATTGTTAAATTAGAAAAATGTTTTTTAATTCCAGCAGATCTTCCTCTTGCTCTAGGCATAAAACGTTTTAGTGTAATTCCTTTTCCAACGTACGCTTCTTTTACAATCAAATTATCAATATCTAATTTTTTATTATTCTCTGCATTGGCTATTGCTGATTTTA
>JAAOEI010000014.1_pt1 | contig 55993 bp, 85 predicted proteins | sample 7059261 | NCBI WGS metagenome assembly JAAOEI01 (sample SAMN14008812, study PRJNA610033) | viral metagenome | isolation source: viral particles filtered from seawater | place: China: Hangzhou Bay, Yangshan Deep Water Harbour | collected 2017-10-31 | reverse complement strand
GCTGAAGGCTGAAGGCTGAAGGCTGAAGGCTGAAGGCTGAAGGCTGAAGGCTGAAGGCTGAAAGGCGACAAGAAAAAAGCTTACAGAATTGACTTATAGGCCACGAAAAGCAGAAACTAAGGGGAGTGTACAGGGAAGCTAGAGAAAACCCGCCACAAGGCAAACCTGGAAGGATTAGAGGGTAGCAGGGGAGAGGACAGAGGGTAAAAAACAGACGGAGGAAACTGGATGAGGCAAAATGCTACGTGGCAAAACGCTACGACGCAATCCGCTACAGTGTAGCGTTCTGCTACTGCTCGGTGTGGCAAAAAGGGGCAGGTGTGGCAAAAAGGGGCAAAAACCTCGGCCAGAGATTAGAAACCGAGGTTTGCGGGGAAAAACCAGCCTCAGAAAATCGTCCGATTTTTTGAAATCTGATAGGTGACCGACTTTTTGAAATTTGAAACTTTTCAGCCTCCGGCAAAGGTCAGTAGAGACCGGCAGTAACCGGCTTCGATCGACGATCGACCCCCACCCCATCTTTCAAGGTCAGCTTATATATACACCTGTGCGTGTGGAGTATATGGTATAACATCCATACATCCATGAGTACTATGTGATGTCGTGGACTCATGGATGTGATTCTTTTCTTCCATAGTAGTATATATAAGCTAAGGTCTGACCTGCCCCTTGTATTATCAATCACTTGAAAGTAAAAATTATATCCGACCATTTTAGTCTCCAATGGCTCGTGGATGTTCACGATTTGAACACCCTCTCAGTGTAAGGTGTTTTTCGTTTTTTGGTCGTGGTGGTCGTGTGATGTCATGGCTGCGCCCACCCGCCACACGAGATCCGAGACCCGAAACTCCTCTCATCATTCTCTAATCTTGTGTCTCCTTTTTACAACAGTGTATCTAAACAGATACAACATTGACCGTGTGAGGCGATCGTGCTGGCACTGTGGCGCAATGCCGACACACCAAACACGAGAATCGAGACACGAAATTCGTGTTGCGTGATAAATCAAGGGCTTATGATTTGGCACCGTCATTGCAATCTATTCCGGTATTGGAGGGCACGAAGATGACGACACATGACGGACGGGCAATCATTCCGATGGATCAGATGATCGAGGGCAAGCGGTATCACTCAACCTGTGTGAGTGGGGAGTTCTTTACCGAGGGTGGGAAGTTCTTCTATGTGAACGGCGCAACGGGCGAGTTCCGCCATGCGGTCCTGCCGAACGAGTCGAAGCGTGAGTCGTGGGCCTATATGGTGTTCGAGAAGCGGGGAGGTCTGCTATGAATATCAACCCGATCATCCGGCAGATCGTCAACAGGCAGCACGTCGGCACGTCGAACCGGCGCGTCATTCGAGCAGTGGTCAACGGGCTTCGGCGCAAGGCGCGGACCTTCCTGGCGATGCCGAAGGCCGACCGGCGAGCCCTGATGGAACAGGCGATCGAGGCCCACCGGCAGAATCGAGCCGAGTACCGATGGGTGATGGGCGGACACTGAGTTGTTGAGCCTGGTTTTCAAATTTGAAACTTTTGGAGGTCTGCCATGAAGTATCTCAACGAAGTTGATGCGTTTTTCAAGTCGCGGGGAGCAGTGAGGGCGTCAGTCTCCGGTGTTGAAAAGAATCGGTGGGGATCGGTCGAGTTCTCTGCCATGTTCCAGCACTACTTCAATGCAGATGGTGGTGAGGTGGGGTACGTGACGCTCCCGCTCTTGGCTGAAGGGTACTATACCAACCTGATGCCTCAGCAGTTTTTTCCGGCGCGGGTGTGGGATCGGTCTTTTGTGGCGTCGTTGCGTGAATGGAGGACATTATGAAAAAGCGGTCGATGGAGTATCAGTACGGGTTCTTCTCTCCGGCGAAGTACACGGCGACGAAGTGGAACACGGCTGAGGACAAACAGAAGTTTGCGATGGGCTTGGTGCGGTTTGTCGAGTCCGGCTTCAAGCCGACGCGATTCTGCAAACCGTTGTACAGGCGGCTCTCGATGTGCTTCGGGCATATGGCTCACTTCAACAAAGACGGCTTTTATGACGAATGGTTCAGCACACCTGAGAAGCAAGCGGAGTGGGTGAACTACGTCGTGAGCCGGACGGTGTACGGAGATCCGGCGTGGACGTACAGCGACGTGGAGCGGGACATTCAAAAGTACGTAAGGGAGAATTGGCTATGAGAGACTTCACCAAAACACGCGAAGCTCTGGCCCTGTATGACGCGAAACTGGCTGTGTTCAACAGCGACACCTTCAGCCGTATGCGGAACGGTGAAGCGGTGAAGTTCTTCATCGAGATGCAAGAGATGGAACGCGAAGTATGCAGACAGTTCATTATTGCGACGAGCGATGTCAACAGTCCTGACAAGGCGAATGTCATCGGCGTTGGCCCCTGGCTGAGAAAGATGGTGCAGTGATGAGTCCAGCGGAACGCGAAGCACGAGACAAGGCCGTCGAGGTGCTCAACGGGTTGTACGATAGACACGGCGCGGGGTTTGTGCTGGCGGCGTTGGGGAAGCGAATCAAGGCGACGAACAATCAATTTAAGCTGTCGGCGGTCGAGCGCGAGCGGGTGTGTGAGTGGGCGCACGACATGCTAGAGGAGGGCTTGCAGTCATGAACATCACCATGAAATATAGTTTGGGAGACAAAGTCTTCTCCGGTCAGTGTTCCTGGTCCTCGGTGCCGAAGACGTGTGAACACTGCAAAGGGTCGGGCCTCGTGACGGTGGCGACGGCGTTGGAGTCCTACGAGGTGCCCTGCCCCTACTGTGAACAGGATGTGTGGGGCCAGAAGGCGAGAGGGTACACGCAAGAGTGGAACTATCGAGTCTACGTACAATCCCTGACGATCGGTGAAGTGCGCGTCGAGATCAGCAACACGAAACATGAGGTCGAGTACATGTGTGAAGAGACCGGCGTCGGGTCCGGCACACTGCACGACGAGAAGAATTTATTTCTGACGTACGATGAAGCGTATGCACACGGCGAGACCCTCGCCAAGGTCGCACAGCGTCAGCGTGAAGAAGAGGCCAAGAAGAAAGCCACAACCAAAACCACCAGAGTCCGAAAGAAGGGAGCCTAACATGATTGTCAAAGGCGAGCACAACGGGTATGAGATTATTGGGCAGGTGTACACCGATGGGTCGATCGGATGGCGGTGCGAAGCACTCGAAAAGAAAAACCCTCGATGGAATGGCGACAGTGAAGAGTTTTCTGGCTATCACCAGTTGACGATTGCGCTCGATGCGTACGATCTGAAATGCCGAAAAAGTTTCACCAACAAGACGGCGTACATCATCAATCGTGGATGGAGCAGGACCGAGAAATCCTCATGCGAGAAGGTCGAAGTGACTTCACTGACTCCGAACGGCAAGGAGGCATGGGTCAAGACACAAGAGGGAAAACGACGGAAGCTCGATGTCGCCTCGTTGTATGCCGACGAAGAGAGTGTCAAAGCGTACATGTCCGCCTTGGATACGGTCATCGCGGTCTTCGAGCAGGACAAGCTCGACCTTCAGGCTGCGTTAGATAAGTGCCGGTGGGTGCCGAAACATGAATGATGTTGTCTACATCTACGCTCAAGATATGCACTGGTCGAGAACACTGTGCGCGGCACCGATCAGCGATCGAGCACATAACCGAGATCAGGCGATAGATTGTGCTGGCCGGTTGTACAAACGGGAGAAGGTACCGATCGTCATCGCAAGAAACGATTACGGGTATTTTGCGGTGGGAAAGATCGGGACAATCGACAGTAAGGAATTTCCCTACTGTGTCGGCGTCGTGGACGGCAGCGTATTTCTGTCGGCATCGAACATCAAGGAATGGGGTGTCCCATGTGGCTGAACATTGTGGTCAATCAAATCGAGCAAGTGTGGAACGTCGTTATTGAAGGACAGAGACGGACTTCGTTTACAGCGTGTAACACGAAAGGCGAAGCCGAAGATCTGGCATCCATTGCCCGAAAGAATCCGACTGTGGCCGAGAAACTTCATGGAGTGAGGGACTAGCTATGTATTACGATGAGATCGAAGGGCCAAAGATGAAACGGCAGACATCACGAAAGAGAACTCTTGAGCTATACCGTGAGGCATTGGCAGCGGTACAAGCCCACAAGAGTCAAACACTTGACCGTGAGGCGTTCCGCGATGATGTCCTGTCAATCATGGCTGAGGCAAGAGGGATTGAGGATTGGCGACGATATCACTGGGAGTGTGTGCCGGACGCATGTCGGCAGCTTCGGATACCTCTTGAAGTGGGATTGCAGTTGACGGCTTGGAACGATCAGCTTGACGACGAGAAAGACATTGACGAGATCCGCCATAAAAACTCTGACCATGAACGGTGGCTGTATTTCTGTTGGCGTCTTCAACGTGAGATCCAAGCCCTTGAGTCTACACCGAGGAGACCACGTCGGACACGCTTAAAAGTTGTGGGCGTAATCTGAGGCGTTTTTGGTGTGGCGGTGAGGCGTTTTTGTCAGAAAAAGCGGTCGGTTTTCCTGAAGGAAATCACCGGAAACGAAAGGAATTCAACGGCTTACGTTTTTAGGTTTCTGGCACCCTGTTTGCAGTACATAGAGGTATGAATACGGCAATCAAAAGAGTGCGGCTGACCGGCAAGACGAAGAAAGGCCGAGAGCGGGTCAGGCAGCATGGGGAGTTTTGGAGAGTGGATATGCCTCACAGTCTCCCCCACCGGCTCTTGTTGTGGTCAGAGAAGACCGGAGATTGGCGGTGGGTGTGGATCGACGGAGAGGACGTGCATTTCACCGTGGAGGTACTATCATGAGATATGTAGTTGAGTACAAGGAAGACAATTACGACGAACCTGAGCAGTACCACATCCGAGACACGAAGCACGATACGGTCGTTGCGCGTATCCAAGTCGGAGACTTCACCGGCAAGGTGGAGTGGAACAACGGGACCATCGAAGCTCGGAAGATGGTGTGTGAGAAGGAGTTGGAAGCGATCTACATGGTGCGGTTGCTTTGCGAGAAGCTCGAAGTGGCTGCGGAGAACGGGGAAGTGGTGTGACAAGTTCAAAGGCTGTCGGGATTCTGTTGGCGTGGTTCAAACAATACACAAAAGGAGCGAGACATGAGCACCAGAGCGCAAATTGGGTTTTATGATGGCAGCGATCTGACCACGAGGCCGGTTGCGTTACTGTACCAACACAGTGACGGATATCCGACCAGCAAGGAGGCTGGTGTCGTTCGTACCTTGCTCAACATCTGTGTGCCGATCATCGAGCAGCGCGGCTCATACGATCCTGAGTACCTGGCGGCTCAGACGTTGTTCCGCCTCATTGCACAGTACGATAGCGGTGCAAGTGGGCTCGGCTTCGGCATCGGCAATGCACTGCATGGAGACATTCGGTTCTACTATGCCGTGACGGAGTTTGGTGTCGCGGTGTACGATGCGCGGAACATGGTCGATGCAACGCTCGACCATTTGACCGACTTCGAGCCGATGTTCTTCACGTCTTGGAAGAACGACGAAAAGCGGCGGAAGGTTGAGAAAGAGATCGAAGACCTCGAAGCGCGGTTGAAAGATCTGTACAACCAGCGCAAGAGTGTCCAGTTGTCGAGGCCGTGATGCTTGGGGTCACACTGCAAATCAACGACAGGGTCATTGCATTCTACGAGATCCGTAGAATGCACCCTGTCTGTAGGGCGATGCAGGACAACACGATCGGCACGTACAATGTGTACGACGACGAAGGCAACCTGATGATCGAGGGAATCAAGCATCGGTACGGAGACATGGCCGAGATCTTGACGGCGAAGGTGCTCCGCAAGATCCACAAGCTACGAAAGGCGAGTCATGAAACGCGATGATCTTGATGCGTCACGAGGGATTCTCTTCGGCCTGATCTTGTCGATCGTGGTGTGGATTCTTCTCGTCAGTGGGTTCGCGTGGTTCGTGTATTGGATCGAGAGGTATTTACCATGAGACACGTTTGGAAGATCCAGGTGCTCTACAAGCGATGGTCGTTTTCTTCGGATACGTACGAAGTGCATGTCGCGGCTTCGACGATTGAGGAAGCGTTAGCGCGAGCCTATACCGCAGCGTGGAAGGCGAAGCGGTGGGGCAAGAATCACTGCGATGCGAAGTTTGTTGAGCGGCTGGATTTGAAAGTATTTGTGTAAGGTGATAGACTTACAGTCTTCCACCTGAACGGGCCGAGGTAGTGTTAGCGCGAGCACGATCGGCTTGCACCCGATAAGCCAGGGTTGAAATCCCTGCCGGTCCACCAATGCCGACGTAGCTCAACGATAGAGCAGTAGTTTTGTAAACTACCGGTTGGAGGTTTGAGTCCTCTCGTCGGCTCCATTCGAGTTGTTCCGGTACGACGGCAGGATGTTGAACGATCCACACGCAGGAGACAAGAAATGAAGCCGATCAAGCGCGTCTATCAACTTGTATTCGTGATGGTCGATGGTGCTGAATTGGCCTGGAAGATCTTCTCGAAGATCGAGCACTATGAAGCCTACGTAGAAGGACTGAACGAAGAGCACCTGAGACGGTTGGGCATCTCTGCCATTCGATATCGGATGCACTACATCGATCCTTTTTGAGGAGGTCATCATGGTAATGGCACGAAAGAATGAAGACCATAAGTTGCTTGTGCTCGAAGGGTTCAAGAGTGGGTTCATCAAAGTGGCAATCGACTATGATGATGTGCCCCATGAGGAAGTTGAGGCGTGGACGATGGAGTTGATCGAGGTTCTGAATAACAACGGATTTTGAGGGGTAGCCAAGTCGGTACGGCACCTGACTGTTAATCAGGAGACGCGCAGGTTCGAGCCCTGCCCCCTCAGCCAGATATCGATTTGGGTGATGGTGTAGAAAAACACAACCGGCATGGACCGGAAGAGGTAGGAGTTTCTAGGGATAGACGTTGGAACGTACGTGAAATCCCCTAGCTTGTACTACTCATCCAGCCACACACGAAAGACAAGATTGTAATGCGTTGGTTTATCTCAGATCTACATTTCGGCCATAAAAACATCATTGACTACTGTTCGAGGCCGTTCCAAACCGCTGAAGAGATGGATCAGGCAATGATGGTGCAATGGAATATGACCATTCATCCTAGCGATCATGTGTACGTTGTCGGTGACGTGACGTTCCACAGTCCAATGAAGACCGATGAGATCCTCAGCCAGTTGAACGGGCGTAAGCATTTGATCTTAGGTAATCACGACTACGATAAGAAGAAGGTGAAGGGCTCGCTCAAGAAACACTTCGTTACGATCGAAGAATCAGCGACGTTATTGATCGAGGGAGTGAATCGGAACGCGCATATGTTTCACTTCCCGTTATTTGGACGAGATAAGCCGAAGATCATGATCCACGGTCACTCACATAATTATCGACCGTTGGTGACGACATACGAGACGACAGGGCAGCTACTTATCAACGTGAGCGTCGAGAACATTGAGTACACGCCGATATCCGAAACACGAATTGCGGATTTCATCAAACAGCATGAGGATTTTCTGAGGGGTGGGGTATGAAGAAAGAGTCCCAGGATCAGGTTGTCTTGGTGACGTTGGAATCGTCTCTGTCTCAGTGGGAGACAGACCGTACATTGTTCACAGCATTAGGTATGAAGGTTCACTCTATTCGTACAATCAAAAGGAGGCCGTCATGGAAAAGATCATCGACAACAGAGTGATCGTGGTTGCAGTCGAGCACGTCGAGAAACATCCGAACGCTGACCGACTGGACATTGCTCACTTTGCAGGTTGGAACGTCGTCACGCAGAAAGGAAATTTCTCCCCTGGCGATCGGGCTGTGTATTTGCCGATCGACTCCGTACTTCCGAAGGAGTTGGAGCTTGAATTGTTCCCACCGGAAAGCAAGATCAAGCTCTCGAAGAGCCGGATCAAGACGATCAAGATCCGAGGCGCGATCAGTCAGGGGATGTTGGTACCGGCTACCGATCAATCGATCGTGTCGCGCTGCGGTCAGGTATTCATCGGTGACGACATCACCGACAAGCTCGGAGTCACGAAATACGAGCCACCAGTTGAGCAGACTCCTCCTCGGCTTGGTGTGGCGAAGGTCAGGAAGAAACATCCGTTCTTCCCTGAGTACGGTAAGATCAGCCACCTGAAGAACTACCCTGACCTTTTCCAAGAGGGTGAGAAGGTTGTGGTGACGGAGAAAATTCACGGCACGAACTTCAGAGCGGGATGGGTGCCGATCGAACTCAATACGGTGTGGAAGCGGATTAAGTATATGCTTACAAAGCTCATTGGCAGAGCGCAAAAGTGGGAGTTTGTGTTTGGCTCCCATCATGTCAACATTGCCGACAAAGGATTCAACAACGGATTCTATCCGAAGAACGTCTATGAAGAGACGGTCATAAACTACGGGCTCCGTCATAATATCCCGATGGGTTTTGTGATCTATGGGGAGATCTACGGCTCCGGCATTCAGAGCGGTTATAGCTACGGGCTTGATGCTCAGGAGCACCGGCTGGCAATCTTCGACGTGTTGGTGACAAACGACAGAGGCGAGCAATTCTATCTTGATTGGCACGGCGTCGATCATTTTGCACGAGCCACAGGTCTTCCGCTTGTGCCGGTGCTGTACAAGGGTTCGTATAAACCGGAGATTATCAACGATTGGGTTGAAGGTGCCTCAATACTTGACCCTAAGCAGAAAGTGCGTGAGGGCTGCGTCATTAAGCCGGAGGTCGAGACGAAGTGTTGGATTGGCCGGAAGATGCTGAGGGCGATCAATCCTGAGTATCTTCTGAAAGATCAGAGTGAGTGGCACTGATGGATGCGCCGGTCACATCATGCCCTTCTTGTGCGAAGAGTAGCTATGAATGGAGGCCGGTCGAAAGCATCGGATGGTGCTATAGTTGCGGCTTCTTTGTATACTACAGTTCAGTTGCCGAGTTTCAGAAAGTTGGAGAACGACGTGGCTCTAAGTAACGAATATGTAGCGGGGCTGTTAGATGGAGAAGGATCGATCGGTCTGTATCGAGACGTGCGGGTGCCGAACACATACAAGCCGAAGATCTGTATTCAACTTCGAGACGAAGTCGGGACGGCGTCGGTGCTCTCTGAGTTGTGCCGCCGTTATGGTGTCCGGCTTCAGCGAAACAGGAGGGGAATGTGTGCATTCTCACTGTATCGGGCTACTTCCTTAAAACAATTCATCGACGACGTACTTCCTTATACACGGCTCAAGACAACGCAACTGATTTTACTTTGGGCGTGGTTAGAAACTCGCACATTCAACTACCGGTTCCATCAATTATTGAAGAATCACAAACAACGGAGGATCAAATGAGTCAGGGAACGCGCACACAATTCGGAGAGTGGCTCTCGGAGAAAAAACATCTGACGCACACTGCGTACAGCCATTTGGCGGTACCGGCGAAGGCGTCGATCTACGACGAGTACCGAAAATCAACACGAAAGGGGGTGGCGACCGATGGCAACAAAGAAGAAGCAGGGCAAAAAGAAGGGTAAGTAATCGATCGTAGGGCCGTGCCTGAGATAGTGGCCTTGGTAAGATCAGTTCATGCGCTCGAACTGACGCCCTTCACCGATATAGGAGACACGAGACATGAAACCCTGGATTCATGCAGAGAACAGTGTGAAGAAGTTTGGTGGTGAAGTCGATGACTACCTTGACATCCATAATTGGTTGGATCAAACAAAAGCACATTTCCCTGATATGCGGCATCGCGCTATTCTCCACAGTAGTTTTGGGATTTTCCTGTGCGAGCAGGTGCATGGCGTTTCTTTCAAGCGTAAGTCGGATGGGAAGCGTGTGCAGGTCCGCGATATCGCGGAGCATCACGTCATTGAAGACATGGGTTTCATCCCGACGATCCAAGATTACCTGAAGGACATGCCGTTCTATGATTGGCTCGGAGGAAAGCCGAAGAAGAAACAACGGTTGAAGCTCGACGACCTCGATCAGTTTGTACAGAAAGAGATTCCATCAACCGATCGAGGACCGAGTGACTGGCCTCCTGGTATCCGCGTGGTTGACTGATGGGTGCGTACATTATCCGTGAGGCGTACGAGCGGATACAGCAGGTACACAGCGAAAGGAAAAACCGGATGGCAACCAAAGCAGAAAAAGCACTCCTGACGCGCAAAGCCTGGGTGCTACAAGAGATTGGATGGGAATATAACGACGAGTACTACTACCGTGGCAACTCAGAAGGTGGGACTCCACGGAAGGTGTACTTCGCGCATGATAGGGCGTTGGTTGATTGCGCCAAGATGAATGCGGTGAAGCTCAAGGAAGAGAAGGCGTCGGAGTACCCGATGGAACAGAGCAACGGCGAAGTCGTCAAGGAGTTTTTTGAGGTCGTAGAAGTGGAGGTTTGCTGACATGAGCACGAAGGAAAACGTGGACATCACCATTCCGAGTCCGATTCAGCGTGTGCTCGACAAGACACGAGAACTGCAAAAAGAGATCAAGGAAGTCGGTCAGGGCTCCATCAAGGAAATGTTTGAGGCTATCTTCAAACAGGCTCCGGCTGTCTTGGCCGTAAAGTGGACTCAATACACTCCACACTTCAACGATGGTGAGCCTTGTGTGTTCAATGTGAACGAACCCGAAGTGCAGTTTGCTGAGGGTACATTTTTAGCGAAGGCGCATGAAGAAGGTCGTTCGTATCCCGAACAAGATGAGTATGCGGACGGAGAAGAGTTCTACGACAAATGGACGTTTCGAGTCCAGCAGAAAACCGTGGCGGATCTTATCAATGAAGTCTACACGGTCTTTCAAGAGATCGACCAAGTTATGCAAGCGGTCTTCGGTGATGGTGTTCAGGTGACGGTGACGCGAGACGGCGACGTAGAGATCGACGAATACGACCATGACTGAGGCGTTTTAGTCGTTTATGAGGCGAAAAGGTGTCACAGAGGGGAAGAAATAAGGACCACCTTATTTCTCCCCCTAGTAAAATCAAGCACTTACATTCCTTTCGTTTGGGCATCTGGTTTGCAGTATAGGAGAGTATCGACGGCAATGTAGCCGAGATAAACTAAAAACCAGGAGGTTCAACATGCGAAACGTAGTCCCGATGAAGTCAGTGGCAATCGAAGCAGAGCAGAGCCAGGTGTCTCCCTTGGGAGCATTGAAGAACATTGCACCGTCAGTGTTCTCCCTGAGTTCGTCGCCTATCGTTTCTGAAAACTACAGACATATCACCACTTCAGATGTTGTCCAGCACTTGATGTTGCAAGGCTGGCAGCTTGACAAGGCCGGTGAATCGCGGATCACCAAGGCAAAACGTGAGGCAGGGCTTGCCCCCTACGTGGCCCATGCGGTGACGCTCCGGCATCCTGATTTTCAGATCGGTCAACGTCTGAAGCTCGGTCAGATCGTCCCCAATATCATGATCGGCGGAAGCCACAACCGAACCACGGCGTTCTGGATGAACGGCGGTCTGTGGCGTTGTGTGTGCGACAATCAAGCGGTTGTCGGACTCAATACCTTCGCGGCTCGTTTTTATCATCAGGGCAACTTCACGAAGCTGATGGACAACATCTATCGTTCGATCGATACGATCGTGTCTAAGGCAAACGTGTTGACCGATTCTGTCGATCGTTGGTCCTCCATCCAGCTTTCGACAGAGCAACGGCATGAACTTTATCGTCGGGTCATCATGATCCGCCCTGACTCTGAAGGACGGACCTTGGCCCTGAACAACTTGGACGTGTTCGACGAACGGCGTCGTCCTGAAGATGGCGGCAACGATTTGTTCACCACGTTCAACGTGATGCAGGAGCACACGATGCGCGGTCACAGAGGCTTTGTCACCATGCCGAACGGTGGCGGTGCGAATCGCTCCATCTCTCGTGGCATCGGTGGAGTCAATGCCTTCGTCGATGTGAACCGGCAGATGTGGGAACTCACCGAGGCTTATGCGAACGAACTCTCGAACGCCTAAGCCGGAAGAAAATGGTGCGGGGGATTCAACAGTCTCCCGCACCGGTCGTGTCTGTTACGTATGTGGGAAAGGGATTCAAGAAAACGAACTTGGTTTTCACCCAATCACCCATGCGTACTGTCGGCCAGGATCTTCAAAATGGATAGCCTATTTTGATGCTCTTCCTGAGTCTAAAAAGACCGAGGCCGGTAGGTTGATTGCTCAACACTACCGAAGGAAAAACGAGGAAACGAAACAACGCATTGCTGAATGGCGGGAGAAAAAAGCTCATGAAGATGAAGAGTCCGATAGCGACGATGTTAGCCCTAAACGATCTGGTCGAGAGAGAAGCAGCCGGTCATTACAAGCCGGTGTACGACGAGATCCTAAAGCTAAACGAAGAGTTTCCAAACGTCGCAAGTAACCATGTCGGCTTTGATCCTGGCCCTGAAGTGATGGAGTACACGGTTGCGAACCTACTCTTTTCCGCAAGTGCGGCTGGCGAGTACCCGAAAGAGCCGACATACAGCAGAAAAGACAGTCTTTTCGTCGTCAAGTTCATGAAAACAGTCCCAGGCGGCAGACCCGCATTGTTAGATGTACTTTACGATATGTTCCCTCAAGCGGTATTCTGTACAGAGCACCTATTTTTCTTGCATCGGCAGATACAGCGGTTGTTTCTGTTACCGGTTGAAGAGCGTCCCGATCAACTGCGCGAATCAAAGCTCTGCGATTGGACGTACCCACTGGATCGTATCGAGGCACTAAGGGTGCAAGCTGTGGATTTATGGAAAGACGAGGAGGACAAACTATATGCTGATGAAGATCGGAAATAGGGACGGACAGCAGCCGGACGGCATCGGTATATGGTCTACCGGCTTGTCATGGTTTGACGAAGGGACGATTCACCCCATCACGGCACAGGTTGTCTACGCAACTCCTGAGTTTGAGATCGTCGATGTGACGCTGGACTACGACAAGAAGACCGTTGAGATCCCCGATCGATTGACAGCCATGATCGTCGCAACGGCGGTCGATGAGTATGCACAGGTAGTTCCTGCATTAAAGAAGAAACGTGCAGCAAAGAAGACGACAGAAACCGACCCAATGTTTGAGTAGAGGAAATCATGACAGTCACACAAGTTCTCGATCAGTACTATCTGGCGAAACGGGCGAACAACAAAGAAGAACAGCTTGCGATTGCTGACTTACTTGTTGAGAAGTACATTCCCGAATTGATTCCCAAAACCAAAGGTGAGGACGTTGACTAAGTTTGTCCGACGTGTCGATCTACCCGAACGCTTTGATAACAAGGACGAGCGGCTTGCTCTGTACGCATTGCTGGCTGACACGCTCGGTGTGTACTACTGGTGTGAGACGTTCATTCTTCGAGCACGAGGAACCCCTCGTCGATTCTGTATGCTTGGTCAACGTGGGCTCGTTGAGTATGCCGCAAAGAAAGTTCAGCAGATCTACAATCTTATTCAGGTCACAGCGGCAAAACGAAACGAGACAATCGGTTGGGAGTACGGCTCGGTTATCTCACTTCGAGATGCGCTGAACACACGTCGAAGAGAAGAGATCGTGGATCCGGCTTACAGCGAACAGATGATGGCATCTGTGTATCGGGCTCGGCACGACCTGAAGAACTCTTACAAGGTTGGACATTCCGACGCACGAGCGGTCTTCGATATCGACGGATTTGACCGAGGCAAGACGCACCCTTGGCAGATTGGCAAGATGCACAACCCACTTGAGGCATTGCAATACGTCGCAGAAAACCCTGGAAGGTATGGAGACGAGCATGTACGAAAAAATTGAGGTATTGAACGGGCAAGGATATATCGCTCTAGTCGATGCGATGGGTAACGACAAGAGTATTCTCGACGCAGCACGAGTCTCGTACAATCGAGACACAGTCAGCGATCAGCAAGATGAATCACTCACTGAGAAGGACGAAAAACTACTTAGGTATTTATTGACAAACCGGCATACCTCGCCCTTCGAGCACGTTCAGTTGAAGTTTGAGGTCAGTGCTCCTATTTTTGTATTCCGGCAATGGCATCGTCATCGGACATGGAGCTACAACGAGATCAGCGCGAGGTACACCGAACTTCCTGAAAAGTTTTACGTGCCCACGCCGGACGATATTGGAGTGCAACACAGCAGCAACAAACAGATGCGTGAAACCGTAGCTCTCGATCAGAGCAGCCGCATTGAGCGAAAAATTCAGATCGACCAGTACGAGATTGCCTGTAAGCAATCTTTCTTAGTGTACAAAGATTTGATTGAGGCCGGATGGCCGCGAGAACTTGCGAGGGCTGTTCTTCCGGTGTCTACCTTCTCTCGAATGGCCGCAACGGTCGATCTTCACAACCTGATGAGCTTCCTCCGGCTTCGACTTCATGCCCATGCTCAAAAGGAAATCCAGGTGTACGCTGTGGCGATTTTGCACCTGATGAGGCAGATTGTCCCACTTACCACGGCGATTTTTCTTGATACTTTAGAAGGCCAAAAAGGATACGAACACATAGATACAGGAAAAACCAAGGTAATTCTGTCTTGACATTGTCGGACATGGCTAGGCACCGTTCTTGCTTGGACGTTCAGTATGAGACAGTTAGTTTTCATAGCCGTCATACTTGTTTCACCAGCTTACGCTGATGATCCGATGAATCAGCCGCTTGACTCCGTTAGAGTTGGCGGGTATGATTCAACACTTTGTAACGACAGATGGAACGATTGTAGCAATTATGACAGACAGCAATTCGATACCAAGTACCCAGGAACTCCCCTCGAAACCATCTCCCGCTATCCCCTCAAACCAAAAGCTGAGGGTTACAAAGAGCACAACGAAGAGCCCTCCAGTGTGGGAAACAGTTCCTATCGGTATGGTGAAGGGGCGCGATCGGACAGGCGGCTCGAAATACTCGTGGATAAAAAAGCGACCGACCTCTGCGGCGATCAAAGCGGGGCAATCAGTAGGAAAGGGGTACAATCTTATTTTTGTCCGAGACGGCCAGCGAACAAATAGGACATACGAAGTTATCTACACGTCGCCGTTGAACGTGGCAAAGACGTTCAAAATGACGGTTTCTGCAAGCTCCCTTAGAGGGCTGTTTAGAGAGGTTGTCGTTGCGATCGGCAACCTGAGATCGACGGAGACTACGGAGAACTTTTCTTTGCACTTCCAGGCAATCACGCATAAAGAGGGTATGACCGAAGAGATTATGGAGATCCCACTAGCGCGAGAGTTAGACGAACGTCATCGGCCATCGACCGATGAACCTGTTGAGCCTATCATTGTGGAGGATTGATGTTCTACGTAGGTGTTTTTGCTCATTACGAAGGTGCAGACAAGGCGCATCTGGTCAAGGTGAAGATCCTCGAAAAGCTCGGTCACAGTGTCGGTCGAGGGGAGCGGTTCTTGAAGGAACACCCTGTCAAGATCGACGGAGAACACAAGTATCGTGCTCTGATCTTTCAGCTTCCGCCTCGATTCATTCTCAGCAATGACGCAATTCGGCATACGATGAAAGTGTACCGTTGCGATTGGCAGACGGCCAAGTTTCATTGCTATCGATTGTCGGCAACCAACGTGCTTGGAAAACAGGACGTATGGGAGGACGTGCTGACGGCGGCGAATGAAAAAGAAGTCGAAGCAGCAGCGCAACTACCACCCACAGTATAGGTGAGTCTGTTTTTCAAATTTGAAACTTTTGGAGTCTGACGACAATGGCATACGACTACGTGTTCAAACCATTTAAGCATCAATTAGAGGGTATCGGGTTGTTGCGAACCAACCGGTACTTCGGCTTCTTTGATGAGCCTGGATGTGGTAAGTCGAAGGTCATTGTCGATGGGACTAACCAACTCTTTGCAGATCGAGCGAATAATTTAACCGTAGTGGTATGCCCTAATACGGTCAAAGCGACGTGGTCGAATCCTGTGTGGGGCCAGGTTGCGACTCATACACCATCGACGTTTCCCATACCGGTTATGGTGCGTATTGACGCCGGAAAGCGTCTCCCTGATGCCTTGGCACTGAAAGCCTATAAAGGTATTAGACCGGTTTGGATCGTAGTCAATTACGAGGCGTTGCGTTCTGATGTCCTTCAACAGTGGCTCATGCAAGTACTACAGTTTCTCAGTCCGTCTACACTTGTTCTTGATGAGTCCACACGAATTAAGAATCGCACAGCTCTTCAAACGAAAGCGGTGATGCGTATTTCGTTGTGCGCCGGACGCCGATACATTTTGACGGGTACGCCCATCACAAACAATCCGCTTGACCTCTATTCGCAGATCAATTTCTTGTCGAAGGATATCCTCAAGTTCCCCTCATTCGTCGCGTTTAGAAACCGTTATGCTGAAATGGGAGGGTACTCTGTCGGCGGTCGTCCGGTCGAGGTTGTCGGCTGGAAGAATCTTGATGAACTTCGTACCAAAATTTCAAAGTTTTCTAGGGTGGTCAGCAAGGAAGAAGCCCTGCCGGATCTTCCATCGAAGCTGTATGCGAGGATCGAGGTACCTCTGACGAAGGAGCAGGAAAAAGCATACAAGCAGATGAGAGAGTATGCGATTGCAGAGTTTCCTGGTACGGTCGATCGTGCAATGGCCCCTATCGCGTTGACAAAATTGCTCAGGTTGTCGCAGATTACAGCCGGACATCTGACCGTTTCTGACGGATTTGGGCAAAGTGAGATCAAGAACTTCAAAGAAAATCCAAAAGTGAATGTGGTATTAGACTTGCTTCAAGAACATGAGCGGTTGGTAGTGTTTGGTATGTTCATCGCTGAGATTCAACAGCTTGAACAAGCTCTTAGGGATGCAGATATCAGTCATGGTTCAATTTACGGCGAGACGCCAAACACGGAACGCGAGTTTATTCAAGGTCAATACCAAGCAGGGCATTTACGTGTCGTCATTTGCCAAGTCGTCACAGGAGGTATCGGAATCACATTGACTCGTGGACATGCTGCGTGTTTCTTGACGAATCCATATTCGTACGAGGCTCGCAGACAGGCCGAAGATCGGTTGCATCGCCCTGGTCAAACTCACAACGTCATTTATTATGACATCATCGCCACTTGCGAAGGTGAACGGACTATCGATGCAACCGTCCTCGACGTGCTGAAGAAAAAGCAAGACCTTAGCGACCGTGTCCTCGGTCACAACCTAGAGGAGATTATCTAATGGCACGAAAGAGAGCCGGATGGCAGAACCAGAAGCACAGTCTTGAACAGCGACGAGACGCGGTACAGACCATGATGGACACATACCGCGAACAGGGAGACGTTGCACTGTGTCGCTTGATGGCGGACTTCCGTGAAGAGGCTACTCGTCTTGAGGTACGACAACAGGAAATCTCAGAGCATCTTGAGGCGATCGGGCAAGTACTCTCCGACAAGTGGGTGGCAGAAGGCCAGAGTTCTCTGACGGTGGATGGGCTCGGTACGTTTTCAATCTACCCAAAACTGTACGTATCAGCGGCGGACAAGGATGCGTACTTGCAATGGTTGCGTGACAACGGGATGGAGGCGTTGATTCAACCGGCAGTGCCGCCAAAAACAACAGAATCATTGGTTCGAGAGCGGTTAGAAGAAGGGCTTCCGTGCGAGGGGATGGGTCTCAATATCACTTACAAATCAATCGTTCGATAGGAGGTTTTCTCATGGGTACCGAATTAGTCAAGATCGATTCAGCGGTTCCGGCGACAGCCGAATTGCTTGCAGCGGCGGGGCTGACTGAGGAAGAGTTGGCCGCGCAAACCGGTGTGATGGGAATGGAAGGTGTTCGCCAAGAGCATATTCAGATTCCTCGGTTGGCGATTGCTCAACCTTTAAGCCCACAGATGATTCGGTCGAAGCCGGAATACATCGAAGGCTTGATGGTGGGACAGTACTTCAACACCGTGACGCGGGAAGTGTACGGCGATGTCGTGACGGTTGTGCCGGTGAAGTACAGCATGAGCCGGATCAAGTTTACGAACAATGCTCTCGATTGCCGCTCGAAGAACGGCATCGATGGTGGTCACTACGCAGAGACATGTAAGACGTGTCAGTTCTCCAAGTGGGGATCCGGTCGTGAAGGGAAGGGCACTGACTGCAAAGAATACCTGAACTTCCTGGTGGTTGAGACCAGCACGTTGCAGCCAATGGTCATTTCGTTCAAGTCGGCGTCGTTGTCGGCGGGGAAGACGTGGAGCACGTTGATCCTCGGTCGAAAGATCGTGTTGTCGAACGGCGATCGTAAACCAGCACCGGCATTCATGACGACGTATTCGCTCAAGACCGTGGAGAAGTCTTCCGGCAGTGGGGTGTACTACGTACCGGTTGTCTCGGTTGCGGGACCATCCGATACGCAGTTGGTGACGGAAGGAATGGCTCTTCACAAGTCATTCAAGGGTGAACTGGACTCCGATGCTCAGGACGAGTAAGTTTTATGGAGCAGATTCTCGTAGAACAATTTGCGCTGTTGTTTGCGGGACTAACAAGGGCGAAGGGTCGGTATGTATCAACTACCGATCCTTCGCAGTTGGTGGTCGGTGACAAAGCCAAAGGCAAAGCGACGACGCGGACTGAACCAGTCACGATTGACGATTACACAAAGCACCTTGCCGGAGAAATCGGCTTGGGGATTGTGCCAGTCCGCGATGATGGCACATGCGTTTTCGGGGCGATTGATGTCGATCAATATGCCGGTCTCGACCACCAGAAGCTCGTCAAAGACCTTGCAGAGCACGGCTTTTCAGCAATGGTCTGCCGTTCAAAAAGTGGCGGGGCTCATGTCTACTTCTTTATCCAAGAGCCAGGGATCAAAGCACCGATCCTCATTGAGTTACTCAAGAAGGTCCGTAGCCAACTTGGTATCGATTATCGTAAAGCGAGAGAGATCTTTCCGAAACAGACGAAGCAAGCGGCTGGCGGCATAGGAAATTGGATCAATCTTCCGTACTTCGGGGAGACGCCTCGGAAAGCGATCAAAGAAGATGGTACGGAATACACCCTCGAAGAGTTCTTATCGTCTGTCAAGCGGCTCAATCCAGCGGATCTTGAGAAGAAGGTCGGAGACGACGAATTACTTCTCACTTCTGAGTTACCTCCTTGTCTTGAATGTCTTGTACGAGATGGAATACCAAACGGACAACGGAACGACGCGCTATTCAACTTTACGGTTTTTGCTGCGAAGAAGCATCAGTTGGACCGAAAGAAGACTCTCAAGGTTCTGGACAATGTCAACATGAAGGTGTGCCAACCACCGACTGCAAGCCGTGAGCTTGCGACGGTGTTAGATAGTGTCCTGAAGCACGAATATAATTACCGATGCGATCAGAGCCCGATCGTTGATTACTGCGACAAGGTCAAATGCGCCATGCGTCCATACGGACCAGCGGCGTCAATGCGGCCATCGAACATTCCTGAGATTAAGAAGATTGAAGTCCTGGGCGATGAAGTGGGAGAGACACGGTACCATGTGACGCTTTCAAACTGCCCGAAGACGGTGGTGTGCGATGCGAAGGCGATATTTGATTACGATCTGCTTCGGCGTTGTACGCTCGACACTACGCACGTCATGCTTCCGGCTGTGTCAAAGAAAGATTGGGACACATATATTACTGCACGGTGGACGGTCCTCTCGGAGAGCATCAGAATTGCAAAGGAACGGACGAAGATCGGTATGATGGAAGCGTTGCTCGATCAGTGGCTTCGTCGGTATGTGAGCGACACTGAGATGGACTTCAAACTCGGTCGCCCATACCACCTGAACGGTCAGATCTACATCAATCTCACGGACGCCTCACGGTACATCAAGGAAGCCTCGACAGGCGGGAAGATTGACCTGACCGGCACGGCAAGTTTTCTTGAGAACACTGGATGGGAAAAGACAGAGCTTCGACTTGGTGAAGGCGTACACACTCTCTGGACGAAGGTCTACGCTGATATCAAGCCCATGCCGAAGGAAGTCACGAAAGCCGAGATACAAGAGACGATCGTTGAAATTCCCAAGGTCCACGAAGATCAGGCGTTGGTCACAGATTTGGATTGGTCGCAATTTTCACCACAACACGAGGAGGAGTCATGATCTACCGATATCGCAACATGAGTCTCAAGGATTGGTACTACGAGATCCGGCATCAGGTGCGTCGTGTCGCGTCGTTCTTCATTCGCGGTCGTCGCGGGTGGGCTCCGATGGATACGTGGTCGCTCGATCGACATGTACTGAAGATCATGTCGGAAGGGATGCGGCATCTGGCAGAACACGCGCACGGATTTCCTTCGTGGATACCCGAAGAGTACAACCTCGACACCAACGAGAATGGGGAAACGATCGACTTCGACGCGGCCTTTGAGTGCTGGCAAAAATGGCTGCATGAACAGGCGGACTGGATTGATTGGTACATTGCCGATGATCTCTTTATCTCTCCTGAGATGTCCGATTTCGAGAAGACGGCAGCAATCAACCTGTACGACAAGAAGTACAAGACGTTCAAGGAAGTCATTCTTCCGAACATCGTGAAGCACATTGACTCGTTGTGGGACTGATATGAATTGGCATTGGCCGCATAAAAATGGCAACGACTACGCGCCGTGGTACCGGATTATCCGGCGTGGGGTTTTCATCGTACCGACCGCAATCTGTGTTCTTGCGCTGGCGATGTGCGCGACCTTGGGGTGGGGTTGGGCCGAAGGTCGTCGAGTGTGGAAGGAATTTGTATGAAGCAGAACCGGATCAAAGTTTTCGGTCCTCCTGGGACCGGCAAAACAACATGGTGTCTTGAGACGCTCGGCCATCACCTTGAGGCCGGAGACAAGGTCTTGTTCGTGGCATTCACGCGAGCGGCGGCAGACGAAGGCAAGGACCGGTTGCGAGCGAAGTTTGGCGAGGTACCGGCCAATGCAACGTGCAGCACGATTCACTCCCTATGCCTCCGGCTGCTTGGTATCCCGAAGGACTGCCTCTTCGATCAGAAGTTCGTGAAGTGGAAGTTCTACCAGACGATCGACAGGATGGGACTCTCGAACGACAAGATTGCGGCGACACTGGAACTGTACAATCGGCTTCGCAATGAAGAGGCGTACGATCCGACTGTCTTGGACTACGCGAAGAACCACGGCGACATGAGTGATATTTACGACTCGATCGGCTTGAAGCAACTCTTCATCGATCGATACGAGCAATACAAGACACAAGACGCGAGAGTGGACTTCACGGATCTCTTGTCTCGTGTGGCGAACGGAGAGGGTACCATCCCACAGTACGATGTGGTGATTATCGACGAAGCGCAAGATCTGACGATGCTTCAGTGGCGTGTGATGGAGCGAGTCTGTGCGTCTTCTCCTCACACCGTCTATGCTGTGGGCGACGACGATCAGAGCGTGTACGAGTTTATGGGCGCGGCTGTGATGTATTTCCTCTCGTGGCCTTGCACGTCTTTGCAAGTGCTCGAAGAGACGTACCGGCTCCCACAGAATTTTCTTGATTACTCCATCAAGTTTGCCGAACGGATTCACCACCGACAAGCCAAGAAGATTCACACAAGCATCTCAGGGAACGGGATTATCAACGAAGGATCAATCACTGACTTCCTACCGTTCTATCGATATGCGACAGAATTGTACCTTGTACGGAACAAGTACATGCTGAAGCGCGTACAAGGTCTCATGGCGTTGAATGGTTTCCCCTACAAGGGAAAAGACTCGTTGTGGATGCGTAGGGATGTGCAGTCGATTGCCTCGTTGCTCGCATGGCGAACGAATCAGTTAAGCAACGGAGACTGGAAACGGCTTCGTTACTATATGCCCCCTGACCTTATCAGCAAGCTCGAAACCCTGTATCCGGCAGTGGCCGAACGTGGTTCTGAGGTTGCGCTTCCGGCTCTCGACAAGCTCTTCAAACCAGCGTTCTTCGAGGATGCGTACGATCAGTGGTGGAGACGGTTCTACCCGAACATGCCGAATGAACTCAAACTCACTGTTATGAAAGGCTTTAGAGAATTTGGCGTGGAGCGATCTTTACATCCTACACTGGAACTTTCGACTGTTCACGGCGCGAAGGGAAAAGAGGCCGATTGTGTCTACCTGTGTTCAGGATTGACCGAGAAACTCCGGCGTCTTGCAGACAGTGAGGACACGGAGCACAGAGTATTTTACGTTGGCGCGACACGCGCAAAGAAGGAATTGGTTCTCATATCTGATATCGACAACAGTTCACAGTATCCGTTTCCAAAACCATAACGAAAGGCTCAAACATGTTTCCTCAAATTTGGTTATCTCCTACGACACTCAACATGGTGAAGGACTGCCACAGGTGCATGTGGGAACATATCCTGTGGAAGCAGAAGCGTCCACAAGGGCCGTTTCCGACACTACCTCGTGGGGTTGACGACGCACAGAAGACATACTGCGATCAGTACCGTGGTGTGCTTGCGCCGTCGCTCAAAGCTCTGGCCGCACAAGAGCCGTCTTTGATGGAGTACTCGCTTCACAAAGATCTGCGATGGATGAATAGCCTTCGTGACTGGAAGGGTGGTCTTTCTACGACCATCACTTTCGGGAGTCAGAAGTACCGTGTCTCCGGTGCGGTCGATGATCTTCTCGTTCGTGACTCGGATGGAGCCCTGGCAATCCTTGATGGAAAGTCGAAGGCGAAGAAGCCGGAAGCAGGAGAAGGGCTCAAGTATTACGGGACACAGATGGATACGTACGATCTGCTGATTCGTAAGAGCGGTCTCGACTCAGCCGGTGTTGCGTATCTGTGGTACCTGGTGCCGGTGTCGATGGAAGATCGGGATATCTTATTGCCGAACCCTACCGTCAACATCGTGTTCGATCAGTTCGTGCAGAAGATTGAAGTCAGCGGTGATCGGTCGATGGCGTTGATCGAGGAAGTTCACAAGATGGTGGTTGACCACACAGACCGGACAAAGCCGCCAGCCGCAGGATCGAATTGCGAGTACTGTGCATGGGCAGGGAGGAGTTAATATGATTCGTGTACGTATCGCTGCCCAGTTATTTGAGCAGTGCCTCAAGTCCGGCTATAAGACCGGATACCTTCTTGAGATCATTCAAGGACTCCCGATGGACTGTCAGCTTATTGATGCGAGCTTCGATAAGCAAGATGGGACGGTAACTTTGATGTTCTCTCAGCCGCGTGTTCCTGATACGCAGCTTGAGGATCTGAACATCTCTATCAAGTCGGTCAAGGCTAATCCTGTTGACCTTGAGAGAACGCCTCCAATACCACCGAAAGCAGACTACAGCAAACTTCCGGTTGTTGAAAGGACGATCGGCTAATGGAGTACCAACTTCCAAAACCATTCGACCTCAGCCCACACGAGACAGTCTATCTCGATATCGAGACAACAGGCTTCGATATCTACAAAACTGATAAGCCGATTGGCATCTCTGTGGGCGTCGGAGGTCCGAACAATACGAGCGTCTTTCGGTACTATCCGATGCGTCACAACGTCGGGCCGAACCACGATGTACGGCAGATCTATCAGTGGCTCTCGTCGTCATTGAAGAACAAGACGATCGTGGGCCACAACATCGGCGCGTTCGATCTTCCGGCCTTGCGCCACGATGGGCTCAACCTCATTGGGCGCGGCAACAAGTTCCGAGACACGATGCACGGAGCCATCATTCATAATCCTGACGCACCTGGTTACTCTCTGGACGGGTGCGCCAAGCGGTACCTCGGTGCGGATATCGGAAAGGTGTCGGGGCTCGACAAAGAGCGACTGGCCGACTACCATCCCTCAGAGGTTGGACCGTATGCAGAACAAGATACGAGACTCTGCTGGATGCTCGATCCTGTCTTGCAGGGATTTCTACGTAAGGGCGAGCTTCAGGAGGTCTTCGACCTTGAGTGCCGAACGATTGAGCCGGTGGTCGAGATGCAGGAGAATGGTCTCCTGTTCGATCACGCGAGAGCGAAGTCGTGGATAGACTTGGCTCAGAAAGATCTTCGAGCCGCACAGGACGCAATCAGCGGAGTGAACCCGAACAGCGGTAAGCAGATGCAAGAAGCCTGTGACCGGATGGGGATCGTCTATCCGTGGAACTGGAAATGTCCGACACCAACCTGCGAAGAAGCCTACCCTGACTATAAGCATGAAGGGCAGACGCATCGGTGCTGGCGATGCAAGGTGGATCTTATCGCTTCGTCACCACATTTCGGGAAGAAGTTCTTGAAGCACATCGATCATCCGTTCGTCAAGAATCTCTTGAAGGCGAAGCAGCTTCACAAGCTCCTCAATACGTTTCTCATTCCGTGGGTGGAGAACATCGATCCGGCAAACCCTATTCTCCGGTTCCAGCTTCACCAGCTACGGGAGCGTGATGAGGCCGGTGCGTCGAGCGGGGCCGTCTCAGGGCGGTTCTCGTGCTCAGGGATGGGTGAAGGCGCACAACCTCAACAGGTGTGGTCAGTCGAAAATCAGATTGCAGAGATCGGGGATGACTATATTCTTCGCTCGTTGTTCATTCCTGGGAACGGCAACAAGTTTCTGTCGGCGGACGCTTCACAGATTGAGTACCGATTCTTCGCACACTACTCCGACAATGCCGACTTGATTAAGGCGTACAACGACAACCCGAAGATCGACTTCCACCAGTTCGTTGCCGACGTAGCCCTGAAGGGCAAGATGGTCCGCAAGAAGGCGAAGAATATCAACTTTGGGATCTTGTACAACATGGGTGTGGAGAAGCTGGCACGAGAAATGAACGTCTCTCTGAAAGAAGCAAATGAGATGATGGCGATCTATAATGAACACTTTCCTGCGGCACGATCCTTGCGTGATCGATGCAAGAGGATGGCGCAGATCGGGGCTCCGACCATCACCCTGTACGGACGGCGGTTTGAATGGCCGGAAGGACGAAGAAACAAAGCCTACGTCGCGCTCAACCGGCTTATCCAAGGATCAGCGGCGGACGTAATGAAGCTGGCGTTGGTAAAAGCATACAACGGCGGATACTTCTCCAAGATGCGCCTCACGGTTCATGACGAATTGGACGGTGACATTCTGAGTGACGATGCGGCCAGGGCATTGAAGGCGGACCTCGAAGATCCGGCCTTCCTTGACAATCGTGTGAAGGTTCCCCTGCTGTGGGAGACCTCCATCGCACACAATTGGAGTGGCAAGTGATTTACTCACTTCAACAGGTTCAGCAAATGAACCGTGTCGAGATCGATGAGGCGATTCGTAAACTGGAAGACCTGCATCGAACGCTTGTCGGCACTCTCTATCCAGGGGTGGTCCTGCAAGAATTGGATCGGCTTGAGCAACGGCGAAAGGAGCTACAATGTATGAGATGTTGTTGATCCTCTCGCTCACACAGCCGGTCGCTGTGAAGACGACAGGTTACTGTGCGACGTATCCATGTGTAAATAGGAGTGCAGAACATGGGATCACCAAGAGTGGTCGTCGAGCTAGACGAGGCACTTGCGCGGCGGATTGGAAGGTCTATCCAGCCGGTAGTGTCCTCTTCATCCCAGGATACGGTCTCTGTCGAGTTGAGGACACAGGTCGGCTCGTTAAAGGTCACCATCTCGACCTTTACTTCGACACGAGACAAGAAGCAGAACAGTGGGGCGTCAAACACCAATTTATTCGGAGGGTCCAGATGGATAGCACGTCTAAAGAACTTGAAACCCTTTTAGAAGATCAGTTCACCATCGGCAAGTGGGCGACGGAGAACTTCGGGAAGCCGAACATTCTTGCAGTGCTTCGTCGCTCGTGCGACGAGTTGCTTGAAGCGATGGAAGAGTGCGTGGTCAGCAATGAGGCCACACGCACTATGTTCAAGGCCATGCGCCTTGGCATGGAGCATCTCGATAAGTATAAGCTGCCGGATGAAGTGCTATACGCAGCAACTCCATTGATAGCAGCGGAGCTTGCTGACTCCGAAATCGTCAATAAACATGCGGCAGCGGTGTTGCATGTGGACCTCAACAGCTACGTGCAGAACAAGATGGCGATCAACCGACGTCGAAAGTGGAGGCAAAATAAAGATGGCACGGGTCAGCATGTGGATGAAGACATCATCCTTGAATCGATTGATCAGGAAGAGTAGCTACCGTGCGCGTGAACATCGACGGTGAGGGTATCCTTTCCTTTGTGCCGGAGTCCAGTACGGAACTCTTTGCAATCCGCGAATGGCTACGACATAGGGACGAGCGAAAGTATGTTATGACAATTGAACCGATTGGAGGTTTCAGACGTGACAAACAAGATTCTCAGAGATAAGTATATCAAGCAGTTTGACAACGCGAAGTTCGAGACGATCATGGGTGAAGTCACCTTCTGGCGTACGTACTCTCGCAGTATATGGGACGAGAACCGTAAAGAGCGGTGGAATGAAACGGTGGGTCGTGTCGTCAACGGTGTCTTCGATGTGCTCCGTACACACTGCGTCACACATGGGCGGAAGTGGGACAACGAACGTGCTGAACGTACGGCGCGAGACATGTTTCACCGTATCCTCAACTTCAAGTTCACCCCACCTGGCCGTGGCCTGTACGCGATGGGCACGGACGCGGTATCTGCACATGGCGGGGCTGTGCTGAACAACTGCGCGTTCCTCTCGACACGAGATCCGAGACCTGATGTATTTGCCAAGCTCATGAACCTCACGATGCTTGGTGTCGGAGTCGGCTACGATACGCTCGGAGCAGGGAAGGCAGTGGTTGTTCCACCATCACCGACACTCACGTACACGAGCATTGAGGATACGAGACAAGGGTGGGTTGATTCGGTTGACGAACTTCTTGCATCATATTTTGCGGGTGGTCATGCGGCAACGGTTGTCTTTGATTACGGGAAGATTCGTCCAGCCGGTTTACCGATCAGACGTTTTGGTGGTGTCTCAAGTGGACCTGAACCATTGAGGAGATTGCACGATTCGTTGCGGGTGTTGTGTAATTCGTATGCGGGAAAGCGGATTGACAGCACGTTTATCGTTGATTGCTGCAATCTGATTGGTCGGTGTGTGGTTGCCGGTAATGTCCGGCGATCGGCGCAGATTGCCCTCGGACAAGAAGGTGATCGTGACTTCCTGTATCTCAAAGAAGACTTCAGCAAGGTCGCTGAATACCGTGCCTTCAGCAACAACAGCATCAGGGCGCACGTCGGTATGGACTATTCCGAGGCCGGACCTTTGACGGCTCGTACAGGGGAACCTGGTTATTTCTGGTTGGACAATTCACGGATGTTTGGCCGGATGAACGGACAGGTCTCCGAGCGTACAGACTTCCTGGCGATGGGCACCAACCCATGCAGTGAGCAGACTCTTGAGGACGGCGAACTGTGTTGCTTGGTGGAGACCTATCCCGCGAAGCACGACACACTGGACGACTATCTCAAGACCTTGAAGCTCGCGTACCTCTATGCAAAGGCTGTGACTCTCGTCAAGACCGGCTTCCCCGATACCGACGAGATCATTGCGCGAAACCGTCGCATTGGATGCAGTATGAGCGGGGTGGTACAAGCCATTCAGAAGTTTGGCGCGACACAGTTTCTTCGGTGGTGCAATCGCGGATACGATGCGCTGACCGGCTTAGATGCCTCCTATAGCGATTGGTTAGGCGTCCCTGAATCGATCAAGCGCACGTCGATCAAACCATCGGGGACGGTCTCGATCCTTGCCAATGCGAGTCCTGGCATTCATTACCCACACTCTGAGTACTACATCAGGCGTGTCAGGTTTGCATCCAACTCTCCCATTCTGCCTCACCTGAAGCAAGCCGGTTACAACATCGTGCCGGAAGTATATGGGCAAGAGAAGGGAAAAGAGAACACGATGGTTGTGGAGTTTCCCATCCATGAGCCCCTCTTCTCGAAGGGGAAGGCTCAGGCGTCGATGTGGGAACAACTCGCGCTCACAGCCGCCATGCAGCGATATTGGGCCGATAATCAAGTGTCTGTGACGGTTCACTTCACGAAGGAAGAGGCGAAGGATATTCCTTTGGCCCTTGAGATTTATCAGCACCAACTGAAGTCTGTGAGCTTCTTGCCGTACGATCCGCACCAGGTTTATCAGCTTGCGCCGTACGAAGAGATCACCAAAGAGCAGTACGACGCACTGGCATCGAACTTGCTAGAGGTAGTCTTACCGTACGACGTGGCCGACGCTGTACAAGAAAGTCAACCGAAGGGATGCGACTCGGATACGTGCGAACTTCCAAAGGGGTGATCTATGGGATGTGGACCTAAAGCAGCGGAAGAGCGGGAAGAGACGCTGTACTACGAGCAGCGCATGGCGGCTTTGAGAAAAGTCACGCCGGAAACATGGGACACACTCATTGACGATGTGCAGCGTTTGCTAGACTCTATCGAGCACAGCAGCATCATGGGTATTGCCCGAAACGCGATCAATGTCGCAGATAATCTCAAACTTATACGGAGGGTACGATGAGAGCACAAATTATGATGGAGCGGCAAGTACGTGTACAGGTACCACTTGCTGACATCCTCGGTTTGATTGGGCTATGTGAGAAGAACTACGTTCTCCGCGACGTTAGGACTTTCCGTGGGATGCAAATGAGCGACGAACTTGTGGAGCTTGTCTTATCGGAGGCATTGCCACATGAACCCCGAAAATAAGTTTCGTAAATGGTTTCTTGAGCGACTCCAAAAGCACATGGCCCACTGTCATCCGAACACGAAGATCACGGTGCAGAAACACGCGGACTACGCCACGGACGGCATCGCAGATATTGATTTGTCGATCAATGGTATGACATGCTGGCTGGAAATCAAACTTCTAACCAGCCTGAAGAAAGAAAGGAAGCTGCATGTTACGCCATTACAGCGAGCCTACCTTGAAAAACGTGCCAAAGGTGGTGTCCCAACGGGACTTCTTGTTGGCCTTGCTCTTGGGCCAAGAAAGGGGTATCTCGCTGCTCTTTTTGTCCCACCAATATCCGAGGTCGTTCACAGAGACATGTTCAGACAGTCTGAACACGTTATGGAGCAGATTTACTCGATGGCGTACACAGCGGCGAGAGCGTCAGCGAAAGCCTTCGAGTCTGATCTTACGGGTGTTCGACGTACTAATGATTTTGCTGATGGCGACGTTACTCGTCTACGCGATAGCGAATACGGAAGAGACGAAGCCGACGCCGATGGTGGTTGACCCTTGCAAGGTCGATTGGCAGACGTTACCTGATCCGATCGATATGGAGACGGACTATACGGCAGGACTACATATAAATCATTTCGATGTCAATGGCGATGGCACGATTGATTATTCTGTAGCCTTCCAAATCACGTACACGAGTGAATTGGATCTCGTGTATGATCTTAACCAAGTCCCACTGTTCGTCAAGGTGGGCACACTTATGGGGGTTCTCGATGAAGATCACAACACAGGGTATGTGGAGTGTAATCGTTACAGTCTTGACAGTAGCCGCACTACTCGTCACTGACTCATTCCATGTACAGGCGCAGACTGTTCTCAAAACAGTTCAAGCAACTCTGACATGGAACGCCAACACGGAAACGGATCTTGCTGGATACAAGGTCTACCGTGGACAGGGCGCGACAGCATGTGCGACGACCGCGACGTTGCCAGCCCTGGTGGATGCAGCCGGAGCACCGATTACCGTGACACCGACCGCGACACCGACGTTTGTGGACAATACGTTTCAGTCTGTAGACAGCACGATCTGTTACGAGATAACAGCGTACGACACGGCTGGAAACGAGTCACCGAGGAGTAACCGTGCTGTTGCTTCGGTAAACGTAAACCCTCCGTCAGCCCCCCAAAGCCTCAACCTTCGCGTTGTGATAAAGTAAAGGGCTTTTGGCGGTGGCTATGCGGGTGGATGAATCTGAAGGTAACCATTAAATGAGAATAAAGATTCTGAAGGAGCCCTGCCCGAAATGTGGCGGGGCTCTCACCCCTGATCCAGTACAGGGAGATGGACTTTACTGGTGGTATCGGTGTATAAATTGTGGTTGCACACCGAGAGTGCCAAAGCCGAAGCGACCGGAGAGAACAATGTGAAAGAGTATAACGTCAAAGAACTACCAGTGCAGAACGTGTGGCCGACCGGAGAGATCGGTATCTCGTGGATCGATGGCCTGTGGGAACGAAACGGTCAGAATCTCTTATGCCCTATCTCGAAACTCATTCTTGAAAAGCAGCCCCAAACGCCGTCGTGGATCAAAGCCGCGTCGATCATTCTTGGGTGGTCGCTTGGCCGGACACTTGCGTTCAAACTCTCATTAGGGAAAGCTCCCCTTTCCCAAAAAGGAAGTTCACATGAAGCCAACAAAGGCATCACCGACGCGCAATTATATAATCTCCTCTTCAAGTTGGCTCGGAAAGTTCATCACTGAGTTCGTGCCGTACGCTCATGTCATGCTCGACGACGCAAAGGAAAATTACGTACTCACCAAGGAAGAATACAACTCTTACGTGGTCGCAGCCTATGCCGACCTAAAGGTACCCTATGAAGACGACCGTCCAGAAGTTTCTTTTGTACAGCGCATTTCTTTGGATTAGTTTCAGTTCAGTGATCCTCATGATGATGCTGATTATCGAGGTCGCCAGTACATTCGGCGGTCCCGCAGCCATTCTGATTATCGGGGCCACGGCATTCAGCTTTCTTTATCTCGTACATGTAAACCAGAAACAAAAGGCGTGACATGGAATACGAAATTCACATCACAATGGAACATATTCCTGACAAGCTCAGTATGCAAGTGTTTCTCAACTCCTATAACTGGTCGTACTCCGCAATCGACGGAGATCCGCATCTTGGCCCCAAGGTTTTTCATTATGCGACCAAGCACTACGACGCGGACATTCACGATCTGCGGTACGTGCTTCAACGAACAGAAGACCTGATAACGCTGCTCCAACAGAACGGGGCGACTGTGGTTCGGCACAAGGTCGAATTGGTTGTCTTTGACAGTCGAAAAAGGGGGCAATAATGGATTTTAGGCGATCCAAGTGGGACCATCGGTTTCTGAAATTGGCCGAGCACATTGCCAGTTGGTCGAAAGATCCCTCGACCAAAGTCGGCGCGGTGCTCGTACAGGATGGTAATCGAGTCGTCGGGATTGGGTACAACGGCTTTCCTCGTGGCGTCAAGGACGACGATGAGCGATACGCAAACCGAGACAAGAAATACCAACTGGTCGTTCACGCGGAGGTCAACGCGATTCTCATGGCCGGTGACAAGGCACGAGGCGCGACACTCTATGTGTGGCCGTCGTTCATGACGCCGCCGATCTGTGCAGAGTGCTGCAAGACGGCAATCCAGGCTGGTGTTCATGAAATTGTCGGCTATACGGTCGATGAGAAGGATCTGAACGAGCGTCAACTCAGATGGAAGGATTCGATTCTCGTGTCTCGTGATATGTGTTACGAGGCGGGGATTAGGTGCCGTGGTGTTTATCATTCAGGGGAGGGGTTATGAAAAGGGAGTCTGACACGCTCGTCTTCTGTGCGGTCGATAGTGAGGGGAAGATCTTCTACAAAAATGAAGTCCCCGCATGGCGTATTCAGAAGCGTGACTGTGTTGAGTGGCAGAACAAAGGTCGTGGGCGTCTGAGCCTCCGTATCTTTACGTTTCGGGATCTCATCATGAAGGGGGTCTTCGTGTCCACCAAGAATCTCGATGCGTCCGTTCGAGGGTTCAACGGGGTCGTCGTAGACACGGTCTTAAAGGATAAGTTGGTTAGGAAATGTGATGGGGTTCAAATCGATTACACTAGTAAAACCATTATGAGGATAATATGAAAATTGCATTTACCGGAGCCGGTGGGACCGGCAAAACAACCTTGGCGAAGTACGTGGCTGAGAAGTGGGGCATCCCCTACGTCGGCAGCGTCAGTCGTGAAGTGATGACGGAGATGGGTGTGGCGAGTGAGATGGCACAAGAACGAATGACGGACAACGAGCTACTGACTCTGCAACAGCGGATCTACGAGAGGCGAAAAGAGAAGCTCGCGTCTCTTGATTCGTATGTCACCGATCGATGTGCGCTGGACAATTACATCTACGGTCTTCGTCGGTGTGGTGCCGCGTTGACTGAAGGGATTCGTGCGACATGGGAGAAAGGCGCAGTGGAAGATCTCTATGCTCAGGATCTCGTGTTTCATACTCCGATCGGGTTGTTCGAGACGGTTGCGGACGGAGTGCGTGTGACGGATATCAGCCACCAACACTTGATGGACGCAGCCATGTACGGTTTTCTTTGCAAACACGCCTTTGATAAGATGGCAGGACATGTGTATATCGTCAACATGGCCGATCTGAATCGGCGGAAGAAGTACATCGACTCACTGGTTTCAGAGGTTTACGCCAATGGCAAATGAGTCATTCGATCAAGTGATAAGAGTCAGGCCAACCCTGACTCTTATCCCTTGCAATCATTTCTGGCTTGAGGTCAGGACGATGAATGGAGAAGTCACAGCCGTATGCAAACATAAAGGCTGTAAGAAGAAAGAAGTCTTTTCGCTTCAGCAATGGTCAGAACTAGCACATGCTGGTCGATGTTTGAACAAGCCGATTAGGGTTTGAGACTAGAGATCAGATATCCGGCGACACCTGTTGCCAGAGAGCCAATGAAAGCCCATACGACTTTCCACATGGAGCCAACTTTACCCTTTAGGTCGTGAACATGCGTCACCAAACCTGGGGTCTCGGCTGAACCGTACATCTGTAAGTGCATTTCCTTAAAGTCTTTGTGGTAATGGTCGTCGATCGCCTTGTGCTCTCGATGCTCCGCGATGAGGGTATTAAGAGCTTGCTGATTCGCGTGAAAAAGAAGAGCATTCTCATGCACTGAAGCTGTCAGTCTTTCGACATCTTTTGAGATGGAAATGATGAGTGCTTCTGGTGACTCCAACGCCATACCTACCTTATTTCCCTTATCTTCTGCCACAGTTGACCCTCCTTAATATACGCGGAAAAGCCTTATGGAAGCAAGGCTGGATCCTGAATTGTAACATAAGGAAAGACGTGTGCAGACTCATTTTCTGATGATACGAACTCATTGCGAACTAAGGGAAATTTTCTAAGCAGCCCGTTGAGACCTGCTGAGGGAATCGAAATAGTGACGGTTTGTGTACCGGCGTACAGACTCCGATCTGATCCAGCCGCGTTTGTGACATATGGCAGACCGGCATCGGCAAAATTCATTGTGGACAAATCGATCGCCGCGTCGTAGGTCTCGATTACGAACGGGAGACCGGCATATGCCTTATCCAATTCATTACTTTGAATGTCTCCTGATGTAGTCGTCTCAGCCGCGTTCCTCACGAATACGACGCCTTGAAAATCAAGATCAATGGCGTACGTATCGATCGATAATTTTGCGGAGGTCTCACAGAAGACCAATCCCGCGTGAGCAATATCCAGCGGTGTCAAATTACTTGGTAGTGCCATGTCTATGCCTGTTGTGCTGAGAAGTCATCGATGTAGAGCGAGTACGTTGTCCCGCCATACACATGTACTTCTAATTCAATCACACCGGCCTCGGTCGGTCCAAGTGTAATCGTGACCTTTTCCCATGTGTCGGCTGCGGCTGTGATGCTTGAACTCACGTCGTTCTCAATGCCAGCCAGTTGTCCGCCACGGCACACGAGTTTTCCCGTAATGCCCGTATTTGTTCGTCTCATCCAGACCGAGACTGTGACCGTTGCGCTTGCATTGACAGCCAGTTTTGCGAGTGGATAGATGAATGGAAAGTCTGAATTGAACATCGTTGTGGTTGTAGGACTGATCTTCCATGAGAGCCCACTCGATGTATGACGAACGGAGTTTTCAGAGAACACGGTACATGCGCGTCCACCGGCATAGAGTCGATGATCGCCGCTCGTGCCGTTGAAGTTACGAAAACGAATGCCTGTTCGTTTGTGCCATGTCCCAGGAATCGCGTTGTCGAACTTCGTGGTTTCAGCTAATGAGGATTTGAGCACCACAATGTCTTGTGGATAGTTGCCTGGATTGCCGTGAATAATTCCACCAGATGTGTTCCCGCTTGTCGTAATGGAGTTGTACGTACCAGTACCCATCCCTAAATATGCGCCATGTGAACTGCATCCTGTTGCTGTGAGGGCTTTCACGGTCCAGTTGGCCCACGTTCCATTGTCGTGTACCCATCCATAGCGAGCGTGGTCGGCTGAAGTCACAGTGCCGAAGATCCAATAATAATTATTCGCCGTAAGCCCATTAATACCGTCTCGGCAATTCTTCGTAATGAGCGTATCGACTCGTGAGAATATATTCTCGTTGTCGAGGTAGAACCCATACCCATAATACACACCAGCATCTCCCCCTGATAACGTCACGATCTTTGTGAAGATGTTATCTGAACCAAACATTTTCACTCCGTAGCTACCAAACGGGCACACGCCGATGTAGTCTATTGTCGAGTCACTGATGTTGACATTGACACCTACATCACAACCACCAGCCCAAATGGTCCCGATCTGTGCCGATCCAGCACCAGTAAAGTGCCATCCTGTCGAATATCGATAACAGCCAATTTTGTCGAATTTGTAATATGATTTCGATCCCGCTCTGATACCGTACCCATACCCTGTGCACCCATCAAAGTACGTCCCGTCGAGATTCTGTGTCGTCATCGCTGTCCGATCCCACCCACCGGAGAAGGTGATGAGTGAACCAGCCGAGCCACTGTCTTGCAGTTCTTGGACAACTGTAAATCCAAATTGCGGTTGATCGGTTGCAATCGTCTTTCGTATCCATGCTGTGACAGATTCCGTCACTCCAGAATACCCACGAGAAAGACCACTGATTTGATAATATGCGATACCAGGCCAGAAATCGAGTTTCACAGTCGTTCCGTTGATATTCAAGATCGGGTACCACATCTCGTCGCCGCCTGTATTCTTTCCGATCAAAGTCTGTAAGTTCAAACAATCATCACCAGCCGCTCGTGTCGTACTGATATTGTCGAGGTACACATCGCAAGCCCCTGGATCGAGATCACAATAGAGCGCGATCGACTGAATCGATGCACCCAAAGCCGAGCCCTTGTTAATGTAGACTGGAAACCATCGCCCTGTGTAGGCTTGTGCCGGTATCGCCAATGTATCGACAGTCGTCACACCGGCTGTATCGGAACACAGACGGATTGAAAGGGTATTTGCGGCCAAAGACGATGCGGTTTGAATCATGCACCAGAACGTAATGCCCTGGTAGGTGCTGTAGTTTTGAGCCGCACCGAGGGCAAAGTACGCCGCAAGACCGGTTGTGAAACCAGACGCAATGGCGATCTTGGCCGATTTATCTCCTGAGACACCACGGAAGTATGTCGTATCTGCCGTACAGGTGACGTTGGCTGAGGCCGTCCAAGCTGTGTCACCGTCTGTAATGAGGGCGTTCCTGGCCGATCCAAGGGTCACTGTTGCGCTTTTATTCGTGAAGGAGCCGGTCGTACCGAGCGACGTGGGGTTTGGGCTACCCATGACCTTGATCGTGTCTCCTGGGGCAATTCTGGCTGCTGTAGCTCCACTTGTGATGGTCTTCCACCGGTTTGCAAAGGTCGTCCCGTCGTTTGAGTCATTTCCGCCTTCGTAATCTAAGTAAAAGGTCGCCATTAGCTTACTCCTAAATCGTCAATGTAACATGAGTAGGTTGACCCACCGTACACCACCATTTCTAGTTCTACCACACCGGCTGCTGATGGTGTGACGGTCACACTCAACTGCTGCCATGTATCCGCTGCTGCTGTTATGCTCGAAGTTTGGTCGCTCGTGATCCCCGCCAACTGGTACGCTCGAAGTCTTAGAGTGGCTGTCAGACCAGTGTTCGTCCGGCGAGCCCACACGGTAATCGTCTTTGACACACCAGCCGGTAAATAAACTTTTGCAAACGGCCATATGAACGGCGTTTGAGCCGTCCAGTAGGTTGTAGACTGTGGAGAAATCTTCCATGCCAAACCACTCGCGGTATGACGCACTGAGCTTTCAGAAAACACTTCGGTACGGTGTGAACCTGACCCATAATAATTTCGATGATCTCCGCTTGTGCCGTTATAATCGTGGATATGAAGACCGCCCTGACTCGAACTATAGGAACCAGAATCAAAAAACACTGGAGTCGTACAGGTCAATGATGATTTCAAAATGTCGAGTTGAGTTTTTCCACCACTAAATCGAATGCCGATCCCTGTACCTGTCGCAGTAAAATCACCGATAACGACACGCGAGCCACATGATCCGGTCGATGAGAGCCAGAGAGCTTGGCATGAGCTACTCGTTGCACAGACCATTTGTTTGATGAAAAAATTTCTATGGTCGCTATCAAGATTACCAAACGCAACTGATGTAGATGCGAGTGCGTCTGAATCGACAAGATCAATCGTGCTATCTGTTGCAGTGGCAAACGACACACCAAATGTGCCGTGATTCTTTGAGTACGCTGCTCCGACCCAACTATTGATAAAGGAGCCAGTGAACGACACGCCTCCATAGTAGGAGGAACCAGTACGAATTTCGGTGACTTTAATATCGGCAATCGACGGAAGGTTCACCGCCGTATGGAGGCCACTGTACCCGTTTCCGTACGCCCACATTTTATTCAGGGTGATGTTTTGTAGGTTGAGAGAATTGAACCCTTCGGCGTTTCCACACGCCCACAAGATACCGGTCGCTTCTACCGCACGGTAGGTCGCATCGACCAGACCAGTCCCACCATGAAGATAGTGACCAACCACGTTGTTGTTTGTGTGAATATCACCGATCCACTTCATGCCAGTTGATGTACCATCTGCACGAATGCCGTAGTAATACCGAACGAAGTTCATCTTCTCAGTCCAGATATAATTCTTCGAGGAGATATGATAGCCATAACCAAATCCACTCTGGCCGTCAAACCATGTTTCCCCTGTTTGTGTAGACATGTCTGTTGTGTTCCACCCACCAGAAAATGTAATAGGTGTTCCAAGCGTTCCACTGTCCTGTACTGCTTGTACAGCAGTCGTACTCGCCGCTACAAGACCTGTCGTAATGGTCTTGCGAATATAACCAGTCACGGTCTCCGTAGTACCGTAATAACCTTTCCACGATGCAATCGAGGCTACCGCAATGGCAGGATTGGCATCGAGGAGCAATGTTGTACCGCTGATACTTCTGAGACCCCACCATGTCTCTGTCGAAGTATTCTTCCCGATTAGAGTGGTGAGATTCAGACAATCATTTCCAGCGGCCTTCGTTGTACTGATGTTATCGATGAAGAGGTTAATGGTCCCAGGATCAGAAATCGCATTGATTGAGATCGAGCGAATTGCCGAGCCAAGAGCCGAGCCTTTATTGACGTATACCGGCACCCATTGACCAACCTGTGAGATTGCAGGAATGGCGAATGAGTCAACAACAGTTGCCCCAACTGTGTCAGAGCAGAAATCAAGTGTGAGAACACCGGCTGCGAGGGTTGCCGTAGTGACTTGGAACCAGAAAGTCACACCTTCATACGAACTGTAGTTCTGGTTCGACCCAAGATCAAGATACGCCACTTTACCGGTCGCAAAACCAGCCGCGATTGCATGTTTGGCCGATCCTGTCGATGTTCGATAAACCGTCGTATCAGCGGTACACGTCACGTTTGCTGACGCTGTCCACGCTGTATCGCAATTCGTTACAAGAGCATTGAGTGCTGATGCCAACGTCACGGTTGCTGATCCGTTTGTCCAGGTCGCATTGACGGCAAGCGAGGTCGGGTCAGGAGACTGCTTCACGCGGATCGTATCACCAGGCGCAATACGCGCAGCCGTGGCTCCCGATGTAATCGTCTTCCATCGGTTTGCGAATGTCGTTCCGTCGTTGGCGTCATTACCGCCTTCGTAGTCAAGATAGAATGTTGCCATTACATCACCTTCGCATGACCAGCATCAAGCATGGCCTTGTTGACATTTCGACCGAGAATCGTTTGGTCGTACAGTGTGCCAAGTAGTCTCCCATACTTATCATCTCGGTCCAACACCGTTTGGATCACGGTGATCTTAGGGAGAATACTGATAAGGTACTCTTTGGCTAACGGTCCCTCCGGTATGTTCATCTCAGGGGCATTGACCCCAAGAAGTCTTACCGTCTTTGTGACTTTGATATGAAGGCCAAGGTCGATTGTCACGACGACCGTGTCACCATCAATGACTCTATCAACTGTACAGAAGTACGTGTACATGGTGCTCCTTATAAGAACTGTTCGCACGTCAACGCGAAGGTGAATGTCATATTATTCGTTGCGTCATTGTTCGTGATCTTAATATGGAGTTCGCTTGTATTGTCCGAATCCAGATACATAAACGGAAGTCGATCGGTGTAAATACGACTGTTCGCTGTTGAGCTAATCCCTGTCGCTGAGTATAACAAGTCTGCGGCGAGGAAGGTATCTTTCGCGTAGACATTCACATCGTATGTTCCTGTGGAGGTACCACCCGTCTCAGTCAGTTTCAAGAGATATACAAGGCCGCGATTGACGAAGCTCGTTTTATTGAAGCTGGTACTGGTATTTGCTGCGGCGACGTTACTTGCGCTGCTGAACGCTTTCGTCTGTGTGCCGACGCCAGTCACACGAATGTAATAGCCCATGAGCCATATGCGCACGTTACAGGTTCCTGAACCGGACGCCGTCTTTAAGTATTCGTAACCGATCGTCGGGCTTGTCGTATTTCCATCGTCGCCAGGAATCACGAGTGTTGAGAGATAGCCACTATGCTCTGCGGTTCCACCCCATACCGTGTAGGCTTTCGTCGGAGATGAAATCGCGCCGTACTGCTTGAACTTGATGTTGATGGTCGAGCCAGGAGCACTGTCCCAAAACGCGACACGGAGCACGAGAGCTGCCACACCTTGAGGGGCATCTGAAATGTATCCATCGCCACTCGGTCCTAGATTCTTTTGCACGTACGCACCGTCTGTGCTTCCAGCTAACTGTTCCAGAATCAAGATGGGGTCATCGAGTGCCTTGTATTTCGTGAGTCCTTGTGCGCCAAGATCTATGCCTGACCCACTTCCCATATCATTGAAGGTAGTTCCGTCGTTGGTATATTGCCATTTGTCTGTGGTCTCGTTCCATCGGAGAGAGACATCAGGACTTGTTCCTCGTTCAATGGTAAAAGAGCCGTTGCTGGATGGTGTTCCAGTAACCGTTCGCAAGAGTTTGAAATCTGCGGAGTCAGTACCGATATCAGTGTTCTGAGCATGTGATCCGGTACCACCACCACGAGCCCACGTCCGTTTATCCGTGACGGTCGAAATTGCCCCGCCTGATGTAACAACTGTAAATAGTGGGATTCTTCCTGACGTGAAACCGGAAGTGTTGGCGGTGACGGCTCCGGTTGAGACATTGACTTCGACGTAGTTGGTTGTGGCGTTTGTGAGGGCCACAGTTCCATCTGATGTGGATGTGACGACGTTATCATTGTGAACCAGTCCTCCATAGTAACCGAAGTTCAAACCAGAGTGTGCCGCGCTTCGTTCTGCGTATTGTCCAGGCAAGAACGTGCTGGCAGCCGCGATTGCATCGAGACGCGCATCCAAACTATCGTAGCCAGAGATCGCTGCGTTGTAATCATCACCGTCAAATAAGATATCGCAGGTACTTGAGTAAAAGGCAACCGACGACACGATATGAGTTGTCGCATCCCATGCAAACTGCCATGCGGTATCGGCTGTGGGACTTGTGGTGACAGTCGGCACACCACCGGTCGGGATATTCAGATACAACGTGGCAGTCGAGAAGCTCAGAAGTGCGATTGTTGTTTGAATTGATGTACGGTATTCTGAACCGCTCCAATACGAGCCAGCCGCAACCGTCATGTTGTACGGTGAAGGGCTGAGTGTCGCGGCAACCGGCTTGTAGCTCGCCTTGCCGATGATCCCATTTCGATCATAGATTTCATTGAGTCGAAGATCTGTTGCACCGGTACCAGCCGTTCCCTGAACAGACGAATAGAGGCTGTTGATCGCGGCTTCGATCTTCGTGTAGTTCGATTCGTGATCGGCCACATACGAAGCTGAGGCCGCAAAGACTTTGACAAGTGAGACTGTTGTCGCCATAACACTCCTTTAGGGGGTCGTAAAGACGTACTGAAGATTTCCTTGGGCGTCGTACTTACCTAGCGTCCCATAGGGAAGTTTACCATAAACAAATCCGCCATTAACAGCGGCATTTCCAAGGTCGCTGTAGTTCAATAGGGTGTACGTGGAGCCGTATGTTGTGGTCGCTCCTTGTGTGTACCCTGTGTCAGAGTAGGTCACTTCAATGATATGCACCTGTCCATTGACGATCGACGCCAGCCCAACGATCTCGTACGTTCGTTTGATTTCCATCCGGCGCAACCGTACCTTCGTGCTTGGACCGGCTTTGTGAACGCCATGCGAAGCGTCGGCAATCGGAATGGACTTGACAACGGTATTGGAGTCTGGTCTCGTTCCATCTCCACCAAGATCGACATCCATGACCCACATGTACGTGCTCAGAGCGTGGTCGAACCACTGATAAGCCGGAGAAACCGATGTACCGATAATCTCATCGTACCGGCGAGGTACGCGAGAGTCGATCAACTGTATGAGAGGTTGCTGTACACCCATTACACCACCGTCCTATATCCGGTCACAGTCATCGTCGCCACTTCAGACGAGTCCTGCGACACCAAACGCGAGACACTCTCCACCCATATCTTCACTTGAGACGAGAGTTGTATGATGTCTCCTGGCTCAATGCGGGGATCGTATCGAAGTAATAAGGCTCGTGGTTGCTCCTTCATGACTTCAAAGTGAAGTTCATTGACCGCAAGAGGTTGAGCCTGATCGAGTGCTGAAATAAAATCGTTACGGATTTCTTTCTCTCGTTCCTCCCAAAACTCAACACCGGACTTGATGGCAATCGCTTGCTCTTCGAGGTACACCATCTCGTAGGGAGTGCCCCAAATCTCATAGGTACCTGTCCCAATGGACATCATCAGGATGAGGATAGAGATGAGCACCGCCGCCGCTGCGATATCTTGAACCGGAATCGTCGTACCACCAAAGAGGGCTGTGACAACGGCACGAGGAATAGCCTGGATCGTCATATACATAGCGAGCATCGTTGTTGCGAGAACCGGAGCCCAAATGCTGACATCAACAATAATCTTTGAGTGGAACTCATCAATTTGTTCCATGTACTCATCGCAGAAACTTAGAAGACCAGCGTTCGCACTCTGCTTGATGATGAAGCGAGGATTGTCAGATCGTGTATGCCGTTCATCGCTATAGTACGCCTCGACTTCCACCGAAGGAGTGAAGAACCCTGATGTAATCGTTGCAGTCGCAAGAATCTGATCCGGTCCATCTACACGAGACAAAGTATTCGAGAGATAGGTCAAGATGACCTTATTGATTGTTTCGCTTGTCGAAGCTCGTGCTTCGTATTTCCGTACGTACGTGTCGTCCGCCAACGACTCAGTAATCCGTTTCTGGTCGGTCGAGTACAGAGAGAGTTGTCCCTTTCCGTTAAACCACGGCTTCTTCTTGACTCCGAACGCAAGTTGCTCAAGCGCATCCCACGGTGGGTAGTTGACGACTTGATTACTGTTCTTACTGAATGGTACACCCCACGGCATATTGACGTTGAACTCTGCGTCGGACAATAGCATCACATCCTTTGCGATGTTCTCGAACATGCTGCTCCAATCAGAGCCGACCGTGTAATTGTTCGACGTGACGTTTCTTCGTTTCCAGGCTTGGTTGTTCGATCGACTGAACACACTGAACTGAACCTGGATATTCTGTCCGCGCTGTTGAGCCCAACTATACGTCCCTTCAACGGTACCACTGAATGTCCACAACCACTCTGATTCAGCGAGTCCCTCGAAGCCTTCAAAGAGACGAATGATTCGTCCCTGCTTAATCGCTGTACGGTACGTTCCGGCATCAGGGTGAAACAACAAAGCCGCATCTTCACTCAACGTGATCTGAAGTCGGTCAAAGGAGTACTCGATCCTCTGAACGTAGTTCGTTAGGTTTACCGGTGTCTGTACATAGCTCCCATCGATAATCGCACCCCACGAGTCAGTCACAGGGTTGAACGAGAGGAGTTTCCATTTCGGGTATAGGACCGAACGCTCAAGCGCGGTTGCGTATCCTGACGTTGTAGCAATCATTACACTTCTCCGATAATCCTGAAGACCAACTGAACTGTTCCCGCAACATACCCATGACGTGTCACGAGATAATCAAACTCGAAGTCTCCTGCACCCTGTCCGGCAGAGCCGGTCACAGAAAGAGTCAGCGATTCGATTACAATGTTGTACTTCTTTGAAGTCCGGTCTCGCGGCTCCCACGTAATGTACGTACCATTCGTCGGTGGGTTGTTGTAGTAATCTTGCAGAGCAAGAAACATCGACAACGTCATTCGTGATTCGCGTGTCGAGCCGTTCCATCGCTCAGTAATAGCGACATCTCGACTCACCCCTTGCCAACCAATCATGATGTTGTCCTGCAACGTCGCCTGTACGAGAGCACGAGGCCGTCTGTCCATTGGGCTTGTATTGAAGTTCGTGTACACGTCAGGGTTCGACTCATAGATCAACGGCGCAAACGAACTGGTTGGGTACGTCAGCCTCCGAAGTTCGCCTGTCTGTGTCATGGCCGGATTGCTTGACGAGACAGCCACAACTGATGCAGGTTTGATATCCTGTGTCGTCGTCGCAACCGGAGTGTTGTTTCCAACCGTGAAGTTGAGTGTGCCTGTGATTGTAGCCATTATGTTAGTACCTTATCGTCTACGTGTGTGACAACCAGTGTCTCACTTGATCCCGCAACAGTCGGTTTGAGTGTGAACTCAACACGTCCACTGACTTCAGTCATGAGTGTCGGCGTCGTGACAAGGGCTGAAGTGGGACTACATGAGACGGTGACTTCTCTGAATGCGCCAGCCTCTCCTTTTGATCCGAGCACATGGGATACGAACGGAACATCGGTGTTGACGGTTAAGGGCTTGAGATTGATCGGGACCGTCACTTTGACCGCAGCAATCTGTGGTGCGTAAATCTCAAACGCATTGTTATGCTTACCGGTCGTGGCATCGTCGGCCTTGATCCGTACAGCCGCGAGCTTCTTTCGTTTGGTATCGAATGCAATCTGAGTCATTCGATCGGCTCCACCAGCCGTCTGTAGCTCAGAGAGTAGTTCGATCTTATTCTTTGCATAGTTATATTTCAAGAGCGACTGCCGCCCATCAGTTGCCGTTGTCCAGATATTCCCTGAGAAGAGAGCCCACATGCGCTGGTCACTCTCATATCCCACACCCCAACAAAATGATTCAGGGAACGGTTGCTCCCATAGCATCGTTGCTGCCGATGGATAGGCTGAATAATCGTATACCTGTATCCGATTACCAGCCATCAAAGTCACAAGCGCAAGAAGTTTCTTTTCTGGACAGAGTGCGTAGCCTTGATTTGTTCCCGCTAAATTGGGGATCTGTGTAGCAGTCACATAAGGATTGGCTATTTGTGTTGCCGTTGGGATGCAGTCGGGAGTCGTCACATCGATAATCCCATACTGAGAGCCGACCGTAGAGATATATCCAGCAACTACTTTTCCAAGACCTGCATTGTATGCTGGATCTGTCCAAGCGTGTGACACAGCATAGCCGACAAGAGGAATGCGCTGTTCTTCAATACCAGTCTCAGGGTGGATGACACTGGCAACAATCTCCCATGTCGGCCAGTTGGCGATGTTGTTCCATGTCACAAACCGATATCGATCGACCGCAGCGTCATATACGAATGAGTCAAGAATAAAAATCGTCTCATAGTATTGTTTCGTGGTCGTCCCACACATTCCACCAGCCCCAATAGGACTATAGAAGCCATTGTAGTTTCCGTCACATCCACGATATACGTAGAAATCTGTTGTTCGATGGAGAAGCTCAAGTGCCATGTTAATATCCTGTCGTCACGGTGATAGTTTGACTGCCACCTACGTAATCACTGACCCCTGGCCCACAGTACTTATTCGTTGCGACACCGCTGGCATTCGTCAAAGTCACATTCTTTTCAAGATGTCCTTCACTTGTCGAGAGGCTCCAACTGACCGGCCAATTAAAGACAGGTTCATTGTTTGATCCTGTCAACGTCACACTTAGCGCATCTTCTCGATACCGGCAACGATTTGCTCCCATTGTAATTGCGGAAAAGGTTGTCGGAGCAATTTGAAAACTCCAGATCGCCATTCTCTTCGTTGTGGCATCAATCGACCAAATGTTGTCGTGCTCCGTATCGATAAATACATTCGATGCTTTGTTGAAGGTCGATGTGTAGAGATTCGTTCCTGCGTACAGGTCGTAGAAACGTGCGACACCGTATGTGCCGTTGTTGTCATCGATCGCAACAAGGATATTATTCTTGGTGATCGCCCATGTCTTCGGAGTAAATGGTGTGATCGAGCCAGTCAAGGTGAAGGTGCCGATCGACGTTCCTGCCATGTTGTACTTCGTCACGGTCGAACCAGAAATACGGTAACCGACTCCCTTCCATACGGCCATACGTTCTCGGCTCAACCCTGTATACGTGAACTGAGGAATCTTTGAGTAGTCCTGTCTTAGACTAATTGGATCGAGATACGCATTCTGTCCACCAGAGACACCATAGATGTTATGGTAAAACATTTGATCGGCATCGTGATCCATTGAGTATAACCCACCGTCGCCTTGACACACACGAACGAATGTCCCGTCTCGGTAGACCTTATAGGTAGACTGAAACGTGTAGTTATTGAAGACCACACAATCATGCCGTCTTAAATAGTACCCGAACGCTGTTGGGTACCCGTACAGAGTCTCAGTTCCATACAGAGTAACCGCGCTTGGAGTCTCATAGAGTTTTATCAATGCCATGATTAGACCGCCGTTGATTCGTAGACTTTGATTCTGTCCCAATCTGTTGCTGCGAGGTTCGACGTGGGTGCCGTGTAGATGGCCGTCGCGTACCCGTCCGAATCCGTTTCTTTTTGAGCATTCGACAACGTCCCATAAGCTACACCCTCTACATTGTTGCTGACGCCAACAAGATGCCACCAAATACATCGGTTGGGGTTGCCCTTGTACGTGATAGTTCCCCCTCCACCGATCTTCTGAACTGTGCTCGCAAGTGTGATAATCGCTGCCATAATTACGCTCCTTGGATCTGTAGCGCGTCTCCAACCATCCGGCTTACGACAGCATCGATCTGAGCCGAGTTCAACCCGCCGACTTGACCTTCAACGGCGCGAGCGATACGGGCAAGCAAGACGTTTGTCGGGACCAAGGCATCTTGTAGACTCTCACCGATCTGACCGATCGGGATCTGTGTCTGTCCACCGATCAAACCACGGACCTGTTCTGTGCTCTGAATACCGACCGTAGGGTTACTGGCCGTAGCCGACCCACCATGATCGCCCATCAACTGACCAAGGACGAACGAAGCAATAAGCCCTAGGCCAGCCGTAAACGCCCCACTGAGCGACGATTGCATCTCTTTCGGTAGATCCTTCGCAATAGAGTCAAAGACCCCGCTAAAGGCATCCTTGAAGGTTTTACCGACACTATCGAAGACATTCTTCATCGAGTCACGCACCAAATTGTCCGCGATGCCCTTAAAGGCTTGAGCAAAGTTCGTCTTCTTCCCCTCAAAGGAGCCGAGCACCGAGTCGAGCAAGGTGTTCATTCCGCTCTTTGCGGCATTCCCCACCGCGTCGAGTGCAACCTTGTACGCTGCCTGTGACTCGATAGTGTTGAACGCCGCACGGATCGTATCTTGTGAAGCAAGAGTTTCCGCTTTCTTGGCCTCGATAAGACGGATTGACTCAATCGCGGACTCGTTTCCAGCAGCAGCAAGACTTTGAAGTGAGTTCCGTAATCCGTCAAGACCGCCGATCGTCTTCGCAAACGCTTCTTCAGAGATAAGACGCTGTTGATTGATCCCTTCAAAAGTTGTCTGTAATTCGGTTCGAGGCCGAGCATTCGCAGCCTGTAGAGAGATCGCGGCCTCCCTCTGTTGCTGACTAGCCACAGCCACGTTTGCACGATCGAGAATGGCTTTCGATAAGGCTTGTTCAACACGCGCCTGTTCCTGTACGAGCTTGAGGCGTTCGACCTCAATCTGCATTTCAGTCTGCCGAGCCACACCGAGCCGTTTGACCGCCGCGATTTGCTCTTCAAGAGCCGCGTCACCGAGTTTCTTATTGAAGAGTTGATCCGCGACCTCCTGTTGTGACGTGAGGATTTGTTGAGCCTCTTTTAGTTGTGTCAACGCTTTCTCGACACCGGCCTTGTCACCCTTTGCTCGTGCTTCATCGACCTTCTTTCCTGCCTCGTTCACGAAGCCGATCAAGTCCGCCATGATTGTATTGTGATTCGCCTCAGCCGTCTCCCGAATCTTCTTCGCGTTCTGCTCGTGAACGACCGCTTCATCATCAGCGAGTTTTGCCGCCGCTGCTCGTGCGTCTGCCGCAAACCGATCGAATCCATCGCTCAGGATTTTGAACTGCGCTTTGAGGTTACGGAAGGTTGCCTCAACCATTCCTTGTGTTGTTCCTGCGACATTCTCGATGAGTGTATCGAAATAAATGTCGAACCCCTTTGAGATATCCCCCACATTTTGTTGGATAAACGAAGCTGTATCGTGCGCTGTTGAGCGTACACCGGTCAACACTCCATCAATAATGATCGCGCCCTCTTCAAGCAGAGAGAACTCACGACGAAGTTTCTGAAGGTCCGCATCAATCTCAGAAGAGATCGTACGCTCAGCGAACTGACGCAAGAATCGATCAGCACGAATCTGTGCCTCACGAAGTTGCTTCTCAAGATTCTCTGTGTGTTGAACAGCTTGTGTCTGTTCAATCAACGGTGTCTTTGTCGGCGCAGTAACCTCGGTAGATGAGACGTTCAGATTTGCTCGAACGCTCTCCTGCACCTTCCGAATGGCTTTCTGAAAATCTCGTTGATTGTCGGCAAGCGTCTTGGCGAAGTCGAATTTCCCAATTTGCTCCATGCCCGTACCGAGCACCTTAATCGCTTCGCTCGTCGCCTTGATTGCCTTCTCGTACTTCTCCATGCCAGGGATAGCTTTGTTGGTGAGATCGACACCGGCCTTCGCTGCGCCCTCAACCAACAACCCAAGCGGACTTGAACGAACAAGATCGGTCAATCTAGTCTGCAAGAAGTCAAGAAAGTTTCCAAACGAGTCCTGTGCCTTCTCGACATTCTTCGGGTCCATCGCATTGAAGACTTCGAGGAATGTGATTGCGGCAATCGGAAGATTCCGAATCAAGAGTAAGACGACTTCGAGGATATGACCAAGAGCCGCACCGATAGTTGTAAGCAACGCAGCAAGATCGACGATCGGCGCAATCTGCTTCGAGATATCCTTTCCGCTCAAAAAGACTTCAGCGAACTTGATAAATCCTTCAACGCCTTTTCCGATTGCCGTGCCAACGACGGCACCAAACGCGGCAAGTTCTCGTTTGTTGTCGTTCAAGAACTTCGTAAAACGAGTAATGGATTCTGTGATCTTCTCGAAGAACGGCGTACCAGCGATACGTGTGACTTGAGTCACGACCGTCTCAAGACCGTTCAGCGTTGCTTGGAAGGTCTTTTGAATCTCGTGTGTCGCAGCTTTCGACCCTTGTAAGATACCTTCAAGGGGCTTCAAGCTCTGCGTGATACGAATCCGCTCACCGATCGCATCGACATCTCCACCGAACGCTTTAATTAACTGCGCTAACTGAGATGTCGTTCTCAGTGTCCCGTTCATCAAGGACCGAATTTCTTCTTGGATCTGAATCGTGGACTGCTGCCCACCAGTCAACAGCAAGATCAGGTCGGTCAACTGCGCGAGTTGTTCGATTTCCGACTTTCGTATAACGACGCCTCGTTGCGCGAAGGTGTTGTACGCCAACTGTAGATCGATAGACGATGCGAAGTACCGCGCTGCCAACCGTTCCAACTCAATGAACGTCCCCTTCGTCGCCTTGAGGTTCTGAAGGAATACGTCGCTCACTGTCCGGCCAGCGTTCTGTGTAGAGTCAGACAGGTTCGTGATAGCGGCTGCTGTTCCGATCGCGGCTGTATTGAACTGGTCGATCGAACTGATTGTGAACTTGATTGAGCCAGCAATCCCCTCATACGTGGCTTTCGCCGCACCGTACAAGAGCGTGAAGGCTGCAACAAGCTTCAAGGCTCCGGTGTTCAGACCGGCGAGCCCTGATTGGAGCGTGTTGAATCCGCCGTGAAGTTGATTCGACTGTTGATTGAGATTCTTCTGACTCTTTGCAAGATCATCAGAAGATCTCTTCAGAGAGTCTTGGCTTTTCTCTAAGCCTCCTGCGGCTTTTGTAAGGGCGTCAATAGCCTTCGCAGTCTGTTCGAGACTGGCAAGGAACTCCTTATGAGCTACCTGAAGGTCTATTTTTACGTCTGCCATTCGACTTCTCCATTACCGCCGAGCCGGTGAATCCGGCCAACAATGCCTTTGCGTCCTCCTGTGAGCCTTGTCCGCTCGATCTGATCGACTTGATCTGCCGTTGCAGATTATCGATATGTGACCGAAGGGCTCTCGGCTGCTTACCACTGAAGCCAGCCTCGATCGCGTGTATCGCTCCAACCGCTGCGCCGTTCGCAGTCGCCATCATATCGTAGATCCGATTGATCTGCGCTGCCTTTGACAGTGCCGTGACGGTTGAGATTGGGTACTCAGAGAGCACGGCTTGTAGTGAGTGACCGCGACTCACTAATGTCTCGACCATTAGATCGAAACTGTCTGTTCCTGTGTCGCGCTGTTTGCGGCCAGCTTTCCGAAAAAACCGTTCAGGTGTTCCAGGTTCGCTTTCAATACTAACAAAAGAAGCACGATCCCGTCAGTATATTTCATGTCCTGAAGCTGTGCTTCAGTTAAATTACACGAGACGGACAGGATAGCCGGAGAGTGTGCAACGAACGGCTGAATCGAGGACAAGAGTCCATTGGTCTTATCAAGCATTGAAGCCGAGTCGTTCTCTTCGAGAATCGTCGCAAAGGAATTCCAGTCAGCCTGTGCGGACTGATACTCTTTTGCAATCGCGCTGAGAACACCACCGAGCTTCGAGAACTGCACGATGTTCCATTCCTTGACCTTGATACCGTTGTACTCCGTGCCGGAAAAGAGGGCAAAAATGCCGTCCATGATAGGAACTCCTTATAGGTGTGAGGTAGTTGAGGAGAAAGGCAGAGTGTATCGTGAGACACACTCTGCCGATTAGAGAAACCTTTCTTATGCAATCGCGTCGAAGACGACGATTCTGCCGTAAGGATGCGTCGGAGTATTCTCCGTATCGTCCAACACGGTCAACTTCAGCGGGATCTTCATGAACTCCTGATCGTTCAAGCTCAAGTTGCCGCTCGAAGCAATCTGACATTTCGGGATCTCAATGTCGAAGCTCAACCCGCGTCCGCTCTGAGGATGCACTTCCAATCGAGCCGCACCTTCAGCCGCACCAGCTTTCACGAGGTTCGAGATAACCGCCGTGAAGGTCGGGTACGTATAGCTCACCTTGATCTGCTCACCGTCCGCAATCTTCCCACCGGAGACCGCACGGATACGCGCATCGCTCGTTGAAGTACCGAGGTCAACAACGTAGTCAGTGTTCTCCACGATCGTCGCACTGCGCCCGATGCTGTTCACGGTTGCAGGAGTGGCCGGAGAAGCCGCTGTCTGCGAGAACCGGAGCCAGTAGGCTGTGATGCTGTTCACAGTATTCTGAGCCCAAGAACCAGGGATTGTGAACGTCACTGTTCCGTCAGCAGAGAAGTCCGCTGTGCCGGAAGTCGAGAGCGTTGTCCATGCAGATCCGTTCCAGTACTCCCACTTGGCACCTGTGTAGCCGGAGGCCGCTGTTGCCACATCGATCCCGAATGTCTGAAACTTGGTTGTCTTCCCGATGTAGAGGAAGTCACCCGAATCCGCGTTGATGGTGAACGGCGTACCAGCCGATGTATCGGCTTCTGTGCTGTTATTCGTATAGGTCGAAACCCCATCGAACAGGTAGCAGTAATCGACAAACTGACGAACAGAGTACGATGTAATGGCTCCAGGTTTACCCAAGGAGACCATCGCGTAACTTGTCGGCAGAGATACCTTCTGATCGACCACAGCAGTCGTACCAGAGTTTTGCTGTGCAGCCGTATCACCCTTGAAGAACAGGATGAAGTTGCTGATAACCGGTTCGTCCAAAGCAAAATCGATCGTGATGGACTCACTCAGCGCAAGAACCTTATCCTTCACACGAGTTCCAGGGCGGTTGGTAAAGTGTTCCAACTCCTGTGTCTCACGTCCGATTGCAACATCGACCATGTTGCCGAGATCGCGTTCAACACCACCAGTCGGCGTGAAGAACAGCTTAATCCCACCAGGAACGGTGTAATTGTCTGTGTCATGAATTTGCGGCATAGCGAATCCTCCTATTGTTAGCTAAAAGCGTTACCCCTGTCGTGCCGATACTCCACATCAAACGTGGCGTTCAGCACTCCTACTGAATCACTCGTAATGACCCTATCGTACTGAATTTCCACTACATTAACAAGCCCATTTTTTGAGAGTCCGACGTTATTGTGGAACACCGCATGGAGTCTCGCCGCAATGATGTCCATCATCTCGAACATGTCGGCAAAACTCGTCTCTCGCCGGTCCAAAATCGTCCCCTTCAAGAAGACTTGAAACATCAAGTGCATCTTGGCAACCGCGAGACGGTTCTGATAACTACGATCTTCCGCTTCAATTTCAATGAGATATGCAGCCGGAAGCTCGATCGCTACAAGGTCAACCGGAGGCGCAGTAAAGGCGCGAATCGTCTTGACTTCGGGAACCTCAGCAGCGACCGCTGCCAAGATCTTCTCAATGATTTCTGTCCGTACCGGCTTCGTTGTGTGCGGCATGATTACCCTTGTGCTCCAAGTGCCTTCTCAATTTCCTTCTCAAGTTCTTCCTGCATAATCTTCTGTGCAGTTGGAACGATCATCTTCTGCACATCGATACGGGTTGGTACCCGAACTTCATTTCGCAAGGCAAAGATCGGGAAGACTCCCTTCTTTCGCTCCACCGCATATAGAATACCGCCATACGCGAATCGTCTTTTGTATTTCGTTGCTTCTTTCGGCGGACGGTTTTGCGCGTTCTCCAATATCGGGACCGTCAATGCTTTTGCTATTTTGGGCCGTATGACAGTGACGCGCTTTCCATTGTTCGTGAAGTGCGTCGAAGCGTAGGGCACATTGATATGGATCTCTGCCGAAACGCCTTCCTCACCTTTCTGTGCGCGGGTAAACGTCGTGTGACGCTCCATCGCGCCAGTATTTCGTGCCAGTTGTCCGGCAGTCGTTTTTGCTCCACCCATGAACGCCGTGCGAATGAAGTCTCTAATACGCGGAGCCGCACGATTCAACACTCGCACCGTCGCTAGATTCGTCAACCGGTCTCCGAGCTTCTCAAGCCGCTTTGAGATATTGACTCGTCTTCCCATTTTAATAAATGTTACTGATCCGAATGTTCCGAATCGTGTCAATCACATCTGGCAATAACCACCGATTCGTAATCTTTGAGAGTATACCGGTTCCAATGTTAGTATTATCGAAACCGATCATAGACCTGTTCTTAAATAAGTACACGCTCTGAAGTGTGGCCGCTTGTTTAACCGCTTCAGGAATGTTGGAGTTGATTGTGTCCGCAGACACGAATCCGCCGATATACGTCACCTTCAAACATTCTTCACCACCCATGAATACACCGTATTTACTGTAGATGCAGTTCTTTTTATCAGATGGGTCGAGAATATACTCCGAAGCCGCAAGGACGGTTCCATTATCAAAATCATAGTCCGCCGCGTAGATGATAGACGTGATCGATGTGATCGGAGGAGCACTCACATAGATCCTAGAACTCCCGCCATTCCTCAGTTCAACTCTCGTCTGACTGAACAACGGTCTGTTTGCCGCGTACTCGAACTTTTGGGACACGCCGAGAATGATTGCGTCGAGCAGCGCGTCGAAGGAGTTTGTCCCTGCCGTATCTTCGAGATACTTCTTCACTTCCTCTTTCGTTGTCAAAACATTCGCCATCGTAGTCACACTCCCTTTGCATTCCGTCGTAGACGAAACCGATCTTCCAATCGAGTTTGAGATTGCCCATGACTAACTCAGTGCGGTTCCCATATACGGAGCCACACCCATCCGTACACCGGTCACAATCGCCTTCATAATCTTTCCACCAACACTGTCCTCGGTCGGAATTTGATCGAGCACACCGTACTTATCCAGTTCGTGTTTCGTCAGTTGTACAAGAACAATCGCCACACCCTGCCAACGCTTCGGGACTTGCTGTGCAATCGCACCACTCCACTGCCCTTCATCAAGGGGTGTTCCATCCTTGTGAAAGTTCTCGATCGCTGACATCACTTTAAGAATGACTTCAGCATCTTGAGGCTTGAGCCCATCTTTCTGTGATGCAGCCCACGCTGCAATCGCAGCCGTTGAAAGAAGCTGAATTGATTCGTAATCCGGCTCACTCACAGAGGTAGAACCGTCAGGATTGACAGTCGTTGTCACGCAGCCGTTGAGCACGAGCCCGAAGGCCAACACACATGCAATGAGACTATTCTTTAGGTAGTTCAATTTTGATCTCCTTCCCTGGATTGGCCGCTGCCCACTTCTCAATGGAGTCAACGATGTTTTGTGCCTTTCCACCAATACCCCAAATACCGAGGCCAGTCCCGATCAAGCCGATGCCGGTACCAGGATCAATGACGCCGAACGCCATGCCTACTGCACCACCACCGACGAGCACAAGGCCACCAGCAAACGTCTTAAAACCTTTTGCGAAACTTAGCCAATTCATGCTTGACCTCCTGAGCTATCTTCTTTAAGACCATAATTCCACATCCCCTCACCGTAATACGGTGCATTCTCGACATCGAAATGCAGGAATGTCGTCGCAATGCCGACACGAAGGCCCATCGCCAAGGCCATCTGTACGGCTTCTGCTCTCAACGTAATTGACCAACCGGTTGTGTCGATATCCGCCGCTCGTGTCAATCCCTCATACCCAGGAGTACACTGGCCGAGCACACCAGGAAGGTGTGTAGACTTTGTCCCACCACCGACTGTGGTATTGTGCGTGACACATCGAGCACCGGACGTAATCTTGAACGGTACACCGAGCTTGATCCGCAAGCAGTGCAGCGCATGAATCAAGTCATCCGCAATCGTCACTTCCGATGAACCGAACCCACACCCGCATTTACACGCAAATTCTTTTGCACTGAAATACTTTGAACTATGCAACATGATAACCTCTTAGGCTAGTTTTGGACCGACCTTGTATTCATGAATGCCCAACTCAGACACGATCGCACCATCAGAGACCCGTTGAATCTCGACTTGCGTTTGCAACGTACCGAGGACCAACTCTCCCGCCGTAAACGTGTACTCTGCATACCCGTCATTGGAGCCGGTCAAAAGGGACATGGTGCGCTTTGTCATGACGCCGCCCTCTGGTTTCACCAGGATGTAGGCATTGTATGTCCCGTTGAACGGCACAAGCAGTGCGCCGGTCAAGGCGTCGATCATCCGAACGCGAATTTTGGAGCCGGTATCACCGACCGTGAAATCGTATGTGTTGTGTGCCATAGTGTTTTACCCTAGCATAATTCCTTGATAAAAATCACCTACTCAAGTTTCGTTCTTCGCGTCTCGGATTGCGTGAGGGCAAGCCGAGCATCGCGGACTATAAAGCGAATACCTTCTGTGTAAGCCGGTTCAATGGGATCAATGAAGTAATCAGGATCTACGTAATCTGTTTGAACGTACGGTTGTGCCATGTTATGTCCAGAAAGGCGGTGTCTTTTGCTTGGTACCGACTACCGTTGTCTGTAAGTGAAGGTCAACTTCGTGCAAGAAAGGCGACGGTACGCCCCCTGACGAGACCGTGATATTGTTTGCAATGAGATAGACCCGACCAAGAATTAGTGTGTCAGGTTCAATGATTGAAAGGTCTAAAGTTCCTCCTGCCCCACCCACATCAGCGCACTTTACTTCCGCGATCATATGCTGACGCTGTACAGTCGAAGCGTTATGCACCATTGAGAGTGTAGCCGAAGAAACGAACGCACCCTGGTTATGTCCTTTTGCTGCGCTCAACTCAAATCCCCATGTCACGCTTCCACCCGTAACAAGCGTACTCAGATGAGCCCAATGCGCGTGAATATACAGAGGCGTCCCTACTACGTACTCATGCGGAAGATGATACGTAAAATATGCAACATCGTTGACGGCAAACTGAAGTTGCTTAAAACCACCAATGAATGTTGCCCATGAAGGTTTGTTTGGTCCTCCTTCATCAATCCGAAAAACTGATGTCAAATCACGCCACGAGTATGTCGGCGTCCCAAGAGAGTCCGTTTTTATTCCTGCATTCTGTGTTTTTGGCACCATGAGATTCAGACCATCCCGAAGATCGGTGAGGTTCGTATCCATCTCATTGTGACTCAGGGGAGTGCCTTTTCCTGCGCGTGTCGTGATCGCCATGTTACACCTTTATGGTTTCGTGTTGCGTGACTTGTATTAGGGCCGTCTCTCGATAGATCGCCGTTCCAAGGTACTGATGCTGTACCGTCAGGATTGGAGCCCGTACGTTGATTGTAGCCGATCCAGCCGCTAAGATCGAGTCGAATGTGGCCGTCCTAGTCGCAGTCGGAGCCGTTACCGTGACGGTGTTCGTCTCAACTACATGCGTCAGGTGTACACCAGCCAAGACCGGAGCAGAGACCGTAACCGTGTTAGCCGTTGCTGCAACATACTGGTCAAGACTCAGAAGTGTTGCAACCGGTGCTGTGACGGTAACGATATTGACTCCCGCACTAGCGAGCGCATCTACCTGCATCGTTGCTGTTGGAGCCGTGACATTAACTGTGTTCGCCGTCGTCTCGACTACAACATTCACTGTGGCAGTTGGTGCTGTCACCGTCACAGTGTTAGTTGTCTGCGGCATCGTTAGGTGTACTGCCGGAACAGTCGGAGCCGAGAGTGTAATGACGTTCGCGTCAGCGAGTAAGTTTCCTGCTTGAATGATCTCCGCTGCCGGTGCGGTCAGAGTAATGACGTTGGCCGTCTGCGGCATCGTCAAGTGAACTGCGGGAACAGTCGGAGCCGATAAGGTAACGGTGTTCTGTCCGGCTGCTAATGTAACCTCAGCCAACAATGTCTCTTCAGGGGCCGAGAGTGTAACGGTGTTCTGTCCGGCTGCTAATGTCGTCTCAGCGAGAAGAGTATTCGCCGGAGCCGATAACGTCACGATATTCGCTGAAGCCGATAAGGTAATCTCAGCCAACAGCGTCTCTTCAGGAGCCGATAATGTAACGGTATTCTGTCCGGCTGCTACTGTGACCTCAGCCAACTGTGATTGTGCAGGAGCCGACAATGTAATGGTGTTTTGTCCCGCTGCAAGTGTGTCTCCACCAGCAGGAGCGTCAATCCCCGCTGTCGGTGCCGAGAGCGTGACTGTGTTCTGTCCGGCTGCTACTGTGACCTCAGCCAACTGTGACTGTGCAGGAGCCGACACCGTAACAGTATTGGTGTCCTGCGGCATCGTGAGGTTGATAGCCGGAATGGTCGGAGCCGTGACGGTGACGGTATTGGCTGTGGCCGGAACCGTCAAGACCATCGACGGGACAACCGGTGCCGTCACAGTGATGGTGTTGGTTGTGGCTGGTACCGTGAGATGAACGGCTTCTACAGTCGGTGCTGTGACCGTGACTGTATTCTGTCCAGCCGCAAGAACCACGTCTTGTATAAGGCTCGCGGTTGGGGCTGTGACCGTAATTGTATTCTGTCCGGCTGCTAATGTGGTCGCAATAAGCTGTGATTGAGCAGGAGCCGAGACTGTAATAGTGTTCTGTCCAGCCGCAAGAACCACGTCTTGTATAAGGCTCGCGGTTGGGGCTGTGACCGTAATTGTATTCTGTCCGGCTGCTAATGTGGTCGCAATAAGCTGTGATTGAGCAGGAGCCGAGACTGTAATAGTGTTCTGTCCAGCCGCAAGAACCACG